>Ga0172367_10000013_pt1 | contig 271808 bp, 250 predicted proteins | sample Lak10m_FD_114542 | JGI IMG/M metagenome (GOLD analysis project Ga0172367, IMG submission 114542) | Freshwater microbial communities from Kabuno Bay, South-Kivu, Congo - kab_022012_10m | ecosystem: Environmental > Aquatic > Freshwater > Lake | place: Democratic Republic of the Congo... | reverse complement strand
TGAACAGCTCGTTTTGTTTGAGGTCGAGTCCACGCATCGGCTTGGGCTGGCTTCGGCAGAAGAGGATGGCCGCCATTTTGCCAGAGCCACGCGGGCTCTGGCTTTTTTCAACGGCCTGCTAGAGGGGAATCCTTCGCCCCAGCGATGACGGGCTAGCGCTTACCGACGTGGTAATTGCCCGCCATCGCCGACATGGCGGTGATGATCTTGTCGAGACCTGCCCGGTCTTCTGCCGGCAACTGGCGAAAGCGATCGAGCAGATCCGCCTCTTCGGCACTGATGCTGCCCGCAGGCTGCGGCCTGCGCTCTCCCGTCACCACGTACTGCACATCGACGCCAGCAGCAGCTGCTGCAGCCAGATAGTTCGCGTCTGGGCTGCGCTCGCCTTTCTCGTAAGCGAGCTGGGTGTTCTTAGTGACACCACATTGCTCCGCAAAAACCGTTTGGTTTGCCCCAACGCGGTTGCGCTCTTCCTTAAGGCGTTCGCCTATGGTCATAAAAGTTGGACCTCAGGCGTTGACAATCCCTATATCTGGGACCATCATCACCATCACATCACACGAAATCACACGAATTTGAACTATGCCGAACGGATACCCCAGCGAGCAAGCGCGCAACGCTGCGCGTGAACGCCTCAGCAAGCTCGGCCTGACCGCCAAGGAATGGGCCGAACAGAACGACATCAGCCCGTCCACGGTTTACGCCGTGCTCAACGGGCAGAAGAAGTGCCTGCGCGGTGAAGCCCACCGCGCCGCCGTACTGCTCGGCATCAAGGAAGGCGTAGTAGCCGGCGAAGCGCCGCGTTATGGGCGCCGCAAGACTGACTTCGCAGTGATTCCAAAGTAATGGCAAACCCCAAGGCGAGAAACGAGAAGATGAAGCACGCGATCCTCGACAGCCGGCGCAAGGTGGTCAGCGCCATCATCGCCGCTTACCCCGGCGGCCGTGACTGCGCCGCGGCCCGCCTGGGCCTGGAAATCAAGAAGTTCGACAACCACGCCTACGAGAGCGCCGGCCACCGCCCGCTGACCGACGAGCAGATCCTGCTGCTCGAGCAGCAGATCGGCACGGCCTACCTGCCCGAGTACATCGCCGCCCAGTACGGCGGTGTGTTCGTCCCGCTGCCAGCCGCCGAGGAGCTGGACAACATGGAGCTCTACCACCGCGCCGTGGATACCGCGAAGCGCCGCGGCCGGGTGGACCTGATCATCGCCAAGGCCCTGGAGGACGGAGCGATCGACGAAGGCGAAGCCAACGCCATCCTCGATGCCCACCGCCGCTACGTCTCTGCCCGCCACGCGGAGATAGCGGCAGTCATCGTTCTGCATACCTGCAACGACAAAAAATAAGTGCTGTACGGCCGCTGCCACGGCCGGGGGGGAAGGGATTTGAGCGTTTACAAGCTGGTATGCCCGGCATGCGGAGAGCGGATGCGCATTCGCAACTCCGAGGGGCAAACACCGACATTCCGCACCATCTACGGCCAGTGCATGAATCTGGCCTGCGGCTTGGTGCTCACGGGCTCGATGAGCTGGGACTACCAGATCAATACCTCGGGCATGGACAAGCCGAGGGTGGTGCTGCCGATTGCGCCATCCGTGGCGAAAATGCAGGCGTTGCGTGACAGCCGGCCTGCATCCGATCAACCCGATCTGTTCGATCAGCCACTCAAGGAAGCACACGCATGAGCCACGACACCTCTGCCAAGGATTACCGCAGCAGCATGCAGGCCGCCGCCAAGGCCTACCTCCTGCGCCATCAGGATGAGCACCTTGCCGACGATGAGCGCCTCTATGACCGCGCGTGCCGCTATTTGGTTCAAGGCCTGGACGTGCCTGCGTTCATGGCGCCGCGGCTGGTCCATCTGGCAATGACCGAAATCTCCTCCCGCGTGGGTATCGATCGCGGCCTCGGTGATGAAACCCGGCTGTGCCTGGTGCTTGTGCGTACCGGGGAGCGGGCCTTCATCCCCACTCGCTATCTACCGCTGCGTTTGCAGCCACCCGCGGCACTGCCGGCTGCAGCAGCCGCGCACTGACCACTACCCCCTGAAACACCGTTACCCAGACCCGCCTGCCAGCGGGTTTGGGGAAGTTGCACCCGAAATTCGAGGTTGCCGCCATGCAACAAGCCATTGCCATCCAGCTGGACATGCCCAAGCCCGTAGCCGAGGCCCTGCTCAGCAGCCTGCGCTGCGAGCTGCGCCGTGGCCTGACCGAGCACTGGTACGACGATCGCTACCGCACCGTGCCGGAGTTCCTGCGCAGCCGCCGCATCCTCGATGACTACCCGGCCCTCGCCGGCCACAAACGCACCATCGGGGCGCTGAAAGCCGCCCTGGGCGCCAACCAGTAAGGCCAGCCACACCATGCAGATGAAAGAAACCCTACGGGCCGAGGTGCTGCGCCGCATCGAGCGCGACTTCGGCCTCCAGCACATGGCCGGCACCAACTACATGCGCAAGGGCAAATGCCCGGCGCACAACTGCGGCAAGAAGACCCTCTACACCTTCCACGACTCGCCCTGGATGCTGATCTGCGGCCGTCCGGAAAAATGTGGTCACCGCGTCCACGTCAAAGAGCTGTATGACGACCTGTTCAACGACTGGAGCAAGACTGCCCCGGCCACCGCCCAGGACCCGATGGCCACAGCCAGCGCCTACCTGCAGTTCGCCCGCGGCTTTCGCCTGGAGCTGATCGCCGGCTGGTACAGCCAGGAGAACTACTGGAGCCGCGACATCAACGCCGGCAGCGCGACGGTGCGCTTCCCGCTGGAAAAGGGCGGCTACTGGGAACGGCTGATCGACCGGCCGGAGCGCTTCGGCAAGCAGAAGGCCCGCTTCAAGCCGGGCGAAAGCTACAAGGGCGTCTGGTGGTGCCCGCCGTCGCTCAACCTGGTCGAGGTCGAGGAGCTGTACATCGTCGAGGGCATCTTCGACGCGATCGCCCTGCTGCACCACGACGTCCCTGCCGTCTCGATGATGAGCAGCGCGCCGCTGCCCGAGCAATCGCTCAAGGCGCTCAAGAACGCCTGCCATGAGGCGGACAAGCGCCTGCCGCGGCTGGTTTGGGCGCTGGATAACGAGCCGGTGGCCAAGGCCAACATGCGCCGCTGGGCGAAGGAGGCCCGCGCCCTGGGCTTCAAGTGCGAGGCGGCTGTCATCCCGCAGCGCGGCGCCAAGAAGGTCGACTGGAACGACCTGCACCAGCGCTGGGCTTTCATCGACGGCGACGAAGAGCGCGCCAAGCGCATCGAGCTGGACATGGCCGAGGCCCGCCACCAGGGCGCCCTGCTGCTGGCCGAGTCGGCCGAGGAAAAGGGCCTGCTGATGTACGAATGGGACGAGCGCAAGGAATTCCACTTCACCTACCGCTCGCGCCTGTATGCCCGTTGAAATCCGCACCCGTTTCACCACCGGCAACTACGTGGCCACCGTGCGCGGCGACAAGCGCACCGCCAGCAACACCATGGGCGCCCGCTGGGCTGCAGAAGCCATGGCCCGCAAGCTGGGCCTTGATCCGGCGCTGCTGCGCGAGACCCAGCGGGATCTGCTGCGCGATGGAGTGGAGTTGTTCGTGCATCCTGGGGAAGCGCAGTCGAAGGAGGTGACGGCATGACCATCACGGCGCCCGTCATCCGCTACCACGGCGGCAAGTTTCGCCTGGCACCCTGGAGCATGAACGCGCTGCACTCAAGGGGGCTGCCGCTGGAGGAGGTGGCAAATGCCTGAGCAAGACAGCAGCCAGCTCAGGCTGGAATGCGAGGCCAGAACCTGGCTTCGCAAGGGCTACACGACGGCAGAGCGCATCACCGACCTCACCGCGCTGATCGCCAAACATCGAGGCGCCGCCGGCGCCGCAAAGCTGATCGAGGAGATGCGCCGGCAGTGGGCTTGCCGTAGCGAGTGGCTGGGAGGGCGGCATGGCTAGCGGACCGAGGCGAGAAGGCTTGAGCCGCAATTCTCGGCGATGGCCACCGGCCAGCAGCAGTAAACTGGAGGCCCGCTCATGAGCGAAGCCTCCAGCGTGTTGACCTTCGACGACCTCAAGCGCATCACCGGCTACGCCCGCCGGGCCGACGTGGAGCGGGCCCTGCACGAGCAGGGCATCCGCCTGTTCCGCGGCCGCACCGGGCCGTGGACCACGGTGGATCTGATCAACCAGGCCGGCGGGCTGAAAGCCGGCAAACAGGAGCAGTACGGCGTCGATATCCTATGAGGCGAGCAAGGAAGCACACGCGCTGCGGTACCTGCGCCTGGTGATGCAGTGGGGCCGCAACCGCGGCTACCTGGAAACCAACCCGGCCATGGGCATCGAGGCGCCGGTCGAGCGCAAGCAGCGCCGCCTGCCGTCGCTCGACGTGATGCAACGGCTGATCGACCGCGCCCGTGAGCTGGGCCAACTGAAACGCGGGCAGAAGGATGCGGTACCGCCGCACCTGAGCTACGTCATGGAGCTGGCCTACCTGTGCCGGCTGCGCGGCATCGAGGTCGTTACGCTGACCGACGCCAACGAGCTGCCCGAAGGCATCCTCACCAACCGGCGCAAGGGCAGCCGCGACAACGTGGTCACCTGGACGCCGCGGCTGCGCGCCGCCTGGGATGCCGCGAAGGCGCGACGCGCCCAGGTGTGGAAAGCCCGGGGCACAGCGGTGCCAGTGCTCCCGGAGAAGCGCTTCATCATCACCGCCGACCACGGCGGGCCGCTGGGCAAGTCCGGCCTGGACACCGCCTGGAACCGCTTCATGCGTAACGCGATCGCGGCCGGCGTCATCACGGCGGAGCAGCGCTTCGGCCTGCACGACCTCAAGCGCCGCGGCATCACCGACACCCCTGGTACCCGGGCGGACAAGCAGGAAGCCAGCGGCCACCGCGACGAGTCCATGCTCGACATCTACGACCTGAGCGTTCCGAAGGTCTCCCCCTCCGCTCTCTGATCCCACCGAAACCTGCGTAACAAGCGCGCCGGGCTCCGCAAGGAATCCGGCCGCTAGCGCTGCGCTTACGTAACAAGCCCGCACCTAAGTGCCTGACCAGCAACCCGAAAAGGGTTTTCTTGTAATCAGTAGGTCCCGGGTTCGACTCCTGGTGCCGGCACCATAGAAATCAACGACTTAGGCTCACCGCAAGGTGGGCCTTTTTCGTTTCTGCTCAACACTTTGCTCAACACATCCCCCGACGCTATCCCTCGTTCGACAAATTGAGGCGCTTCTCTGAGCTATCGTGGCGAAATCCTAAACCTACAACAATGTGGTCGAATTCCAGCCCAAAAAGCTTTCACAGAACGGCACAGTGTTTCTACACATCACGAGGAGCACCTGCCATGCCACACGAAATCTTCCTGACTAGCGCCGAGCTCTGTCAGCTGCTGCGCTGCAGCAGCACGACCCTCTGGCGTATGCGACAAAACCCCGGTTTTCCGCAACCACGCCACTTTGGGCGGCGCCTTTTGTGGTTGCGCAGGGACGTGGAACACTTCCTCACGCTCGAAGCCTGACGCCCGCCTCGTCCTCTAATCGAGCCACTGCCGTCTAGAGGGCTGTCCCAATCTTTTTTCTATCGAAGCCAGTCATTTATGGCTTTTCGGGCTCCCTTGCGCCCGAAAAATGAGGAGCGCTTTATGCCAACTGCAGAAAAGCAGGCCAGTGTGCTACCCAGCCCGGCCAAGAACGTCAGCGTCCGCACCTTTGCGAAACCCTCACCGCCGAGTTCAAGAGCGACCGCTACAAGCTCCCCGAACGCGACCTGATCGAGGCACTGATCTGCCTGATCAATGCCGAGCTCGTTGAAGCATGAGTAGCGCGGGTAATAAATCCACGCTGTTATATCGGCTGAGCGTGTAGAATCCCGCGCCCCAAAATCAGGAGACAGAACGTTGGTGATTCATTACTCCGCCTCCAATGGCAATGTCGCATGTGGGCGCACGGGATCGAGCCTGAACAGTTCGGCGGACGCCACTCAGGTTTCCTGCAAGCTGTGCCTGCGCAGCGTGGAAAAGGCGGTAAGCGAGCCTGTACGCAAGACACCGAGCCTCGCCGAACTGCGGGCTGCCGCAAAGGCGGCGAAAACTGTGGCGGTTGCGCCCGCCGCGGTCGCGAAGGCTGCAACCGCTGCAACCGCTGCTCCCGCTGCGGCGGTGAAGCCGGCGAGCACGCGAACACCCGCAGCGGCGATCAAGGCCGCTCCGACTGCGCCCGACGCGGCAGCGAAGCCGGTTGCCGTTCCGTCCGTGCGTGCCGAATGGCACAAGCGCCTCGAGCAGCTGCCGGGACGCAATCGCCAGCCACGTGGCGTCGCGCGACAGGCCTTCATCTAGAACGCCAAGCGTCGCAGCACTCAGCCCAGCACGATGCGCAGGTCCGGCCAGGTTTCGGACCAGCGCTTCGCGGCCAGACGATCGAGATAGACCTGCCGTTTACGGCCACGAAAGGCCGCGGTGGGACGGACGATCAGCGCGAAAAGGTCGTCCAGACCCAGGGGGGCGGCGACCTCGATCTCGCCTTCCTCGCTCAGCCTGACCCCGATGGCCGTGGCCGTTTCCGGCCAATGGCACATCGCGTCTGCTGCGGTCCTATAGGGCCGATCGCCGTTGTGCAGATGCATGCGCGCCTGGTTCTTCACCGACCACTCGAGCGAGGCGTCGGCACGGCGCAATCTCGCTTCGATCTCGGCGTCCACCGCCGCGTCGCAGCGAGCCTGGTCGAACCAGATGACGTCGATGTCCGCCGGCAAGGCGCTGCGGCCACGCCGATGCAGGTGATCCCATACCGCGCTGCGCACGAATCCGGCGGCCACCCAGCAATCCGGCAAGGCGAGCGCCCTGACGTGGGCAAGGCAGCGCATGCGCAGCGGATCGGCGGCGATGATGGCGCGCAACTGGGCGTGTGTCGGCATGAGCTCGGTCCTGGCGGCTGGAAGCGGCCAGGCTAGCAGTTGGCGCACGACGGCGCTGCCGATGCCCCGTCTTACCGAACCCCTGTTTTGCGCAGCACTCTAAACCGCAACCCACAGCAGAGGATTCGCGCATGGACAACTACCACATCAGCGCCACCGATTCGGGCTGGGAACTGCGCAAGCAAGGGGCGACCCGTGCCTCGAAGACCGCGGCCACCAAGGACGAGATGCTACAGATCACCGCGGCCTTTCTCGAAGGCAGAACGGCTTCGGTAAAGATCCACAAGAAGGACGGCACCCTGCAGGAAGAGCGCACCTACCCGCGCAGTGCCGACCCTCGTGAGAGTAAGGGCTGACTCCGCCCAACCCATCCTCTACAGCTTGGCGATCGACACTTCGGTGGATTTGACGAAGGCGATCACCTCGCTGCCGACCTGCAGCTCCAGCTCGCGCACCGAGCGTGTGGTGATCACCGAGGTGACGATGCCGGCGGCGGTCTGCACGTCGATTTCCGAGAGCACATCGCCCTGGACGATCTCCTTGATGGTGCCCTTGAACTGGTTGCGCACGTTGATGGCTTTGATGGTCATGTCGTTGCTCCGTCTGTATGAAATTGTGATTCGGTCATAGCGCCCAGCGCAGCTGGGTTGGCAGGGGGGATAGCGCCTGTGCCTGAGGCGGCGACGCCGGTAAGGCCAGGACACGGTCGAGCACCTGCGCCTCCAGCGCCGCCAGACGCGCATCACCACGGTGACGCGGGCGTGGCAGGTCGATGGGCAGGTCCAGGCCGATGCGGCCGTCTTCGATCAGGATCACCCGGTCGGCCACCGCCACCGCTTCGCTGACATCGTGAGTGACCAGCAGCACGGTGAAGCCATGCCGCTGCCACAGCCGTTCGATCAGCTGCTGCATCTCGATGCGGGTCAGCGCATCCAGCGCACCGAGTGGCTCGTCGAGCAACAGCAGGTGCGGACGATGGATCAGCGCCCGGGCCAGCGCGACGCGCTGCTTCTGCCCGCCGGACAGCGCCGCCGGCCAGTCATGGGCCCGCTCGCCCAGGCCCACCGCCGCCAGCGCTTCCTCGGCCTGCTGGCGCCAGTTGCCGGAAAGCCCCAGACCGACGTTGTCGATCACCCGCTTCCAGGGCAGCAGGCGGGCGTCCTGGAACATCAGGCGAATGTCCTCGCGCACCGCGTTGAGCGAGCCGCTGCCGGCCAGCAGCTGGCCGCCGCTGGGTTGATCCAGCCCAGCCAGCAGACGCAGCAGCGTGCTCTTGCCGCAGCCGCTGCGGCCGACCACCGCGACGAACTGGCCGGCCGGGATATGCAGATCGATGCCCTTGAGTACCTGACGCGCGCCGAAGGATCTCTCGATCCTCTCGATTGCCAACGGAACGCCGCCCGGGGGCATGCCCTGGCGGATGTTGTGCAGCGCGGTCATTGTGCACCCGCCTTGGCCTGATAGGCCGGATGCCAGCGCAGCCAGACGCGCTCCAGCCCGCGGGCGGCGACGTCGGCCAGCTTGCCGAGCAGCGCGTAGAGCAGGATCGCCAGCACCACCACGTCGGTCTGCAGAAACTCGCGGGCGTTCATCGCCAGGTAACCGATGCCGGCACTGGCCGAGATCGTCTCGGCGACGATCAGGGTCAGCCACATGAAACCGAGGGCGAAGCGCACGCCAACCAGAATCGACGGCAGCGCGCCGGGCAGGATCACCTGGCGAAACAGGGCGAATCCGCTGAGTCCGTAGCTGCGCGCCATTTCCACCAGCGCCGGGTCGACGTTGCGGATGCCGTGGTAGGTGTTCAGATAGATGGGGAACAGGGTGCCGAGCGCAACGAGAAAGACCTTTGCGCTCTCGTCGATGCCGAACCAGAGGATCACCAGCGGGATCAGCGCCAGGTGCGGCACGTTGCGGATCATCTGCACCGAGCTGTCGAGCAGACGCTCGCCCCAGGTCGACAAACCGGTGATGAAACCGAGCAGCAGGCCGATGCCGCCGCCGATGGCGAAGCCGACGCCGGCGCGCCAGCCGCTGATGGCCAGATGGGTCCAGAGCTCGCCGCTGCCGAGCAGCTCCCAGCCGGCCGCAAGCACAGCGCTGGGCGCCGGCAGGATGCGGGTGGACAGCAGCCCGAGGACCACCGCGCCCTGCCAGGCCGCCAGCAGCGCGACCGGCAAGGCCCACGGCGCCAGACGCTGACCAAGAGAATTGAAGGTCATGCTTTTGCTCCGTATGTTCGAATTCCGCTGACGTATGGTTTGCGGTCGGTGGCTTTCACCAGCGGCTCGATGTGCACAGGCCGACCGCAGGGGCGGGACTTACCCCGTAGGACGGGGTTCAGCCCGCCCCGCCCACTCAACTCGCTGCCGCCGCCTTCGGCAGGATGTCGCTGGAGATCATTTCGCCGAACGGGCTGACATAGCCACGGCTCACCGGGCGCTCGGGCTGGGCGATGTCCAGATGCGGGAACAGCAGCTCGGCGACCCGATAGCTCTCTTCCAGGTGCGGGTAGCCGGAAAAGATGAAGGTGTCGATGCCGAGATCGGCGTACTCCCTGACCCGTGCCGCCACGGTCGGGCCGTCGCCCACCAGCGCGGTGCCGGCGCCGCCGCGAACCAGGCCGACACCGGCCCAGAGGTTCGGCGCCACCACCAGGCGGTCGCGCCGCCCGCCATGCAGCGCAGCCATGCGCTGCTGGCCCACCGAATCGAAGCGCGCCAGGGAGGCCTGAGCGCGAGCGATGGTGTCGTCGTCCAGGTGACTGATCAGCCGGTCGGCGGCGGCCCAGGCTTCTGCATCCGTTTCCCGCACGATCACATGCAGACGGATGCCGAAGCGCACCGTTCGGCCATGCCGGGCCGCCTTCTCGCGCACCTGGGCGATCTTCTCGGCCACGGCTTCCAGCGGCTCGCCCCAGGTCAGGTACAGGTCTACCTGCTCCCCGGCCAGCTCGTGCGCGGCGTCGGATGACCCCCCGAAATACAACGGCGGGCGCGGCTGCTGGATCGGCGGGTAGAGCACCTTGGCGCCTTTGACCTGCAGGTGCTTGCCGTTGTAATCGACGGGTTCGCCTTCCAGCACGCGACGCCAGATGCGGGTGAACTCGACCGAAGCCTCGTAGCGTTCGGCGTGGGACAGGTGCAGGCCGTCGGCGGCCAGCTCGTCCGGGTCGCCGCCGGTGACCAGGTTGAACAGCGCGCGACCGCCCGAGAGCCGATCCAGCGTTGCCGCCTGGCGCGCCGCCACGGTGGGCGAAATGATCCCCGGGCGCAACGCGACCAGGAATTTCAGGCGCTGGGTGAGCGGGATCAGCGAGGCAGCCACCAGCCAGGAATCCTCGCAGGAGCGGCCGGTGGGAATCAGTACGCCGCCAAAACCGAGGCGGTCGGCGGCCTGGGCGATCTGGCCGAGGTAGCCGTGGTCGACGGCGCGGGCGCCTTCGCTGGTGCCGAGGTACTTGCCGTCGCCATGGGTGGGCAGGAACCAGAAGATGTTGAGGCTCATGGGTAGAACTCCGTTTTGTTCGTCGGGCGAACCGAGGGCAAGGAGGGTTATTCCGGGTACTGGGCGATGCTCTTCGGCGCCGCCCAGACCGCGTCCTGGATGACCAGCTTTCGTGGAATCAACCTGAGTTCGGCGAAGGTGTCGGCGATGCGCTGCTGGGCACGAACCACCTCTGGCGTGATCGGCCGGGCACCGTATCCCTGGCGGATCACCGCCTTGCGGGTGATTTCGCGGGACAGGCCGAGCAGCGGCGCCACCTGCTCGGTGGCCTGGTCCGGATTGGCCTCGACCCAGCGGCCGATATCACGGATTTCACCGATCAGGGTGCTGATGACCGCGGGATTGCGCTCGGCGAACGGGCGCGCCGCGAGGTAGAACTGATGGTTGCTGACCAGCCCCTGGCCGTCGCGCAGGGTGCGCGCCTGCAGCTGCGCCTCGGCGGCGGCCTGGAACGGGTCCCAGATCACCCAGGCATGGACGCTGCCGCGCTCGAAGGCGGCGCGGGCATCGGCTGGCGGCAGGTACACCGGCTGGATGTCGCGGTACTGCAGCCCCGCCGATTCCAGCGCGCGGACCAGCAGGTAGTGCACATTGGAGCCTTTGTTCAGCGCGATCTTCTTGCCCTTGAGCTCGGCCACCGAGCGGATCGGCGAGTCCTTCGGCACGAGGATCGCCTCGCCACTGGGCGCCGGCGGCTCATGGGCGACGTAGAGCAGATCGGCACCGGCGGCCTGGGCGAACACCGGAGGGGTTTCACCGGTCACGCCGAAGTCGATGGAGCCGACGTTGAGCCCTTCCAGCAGCTGCGGGCCACCAGGGAACTCCGTCCACTGAACGTCGAAGCCCTGCCCGGCGAGCCGCTGCTCCAGCGTGCCACGGGCCTTGAGCAGCACCAGCGTGCCGTATTTCTGGTAGCCGATCCGTAGGGTTTCGGCCTGGACATGGAAAGCGCCGATGGACAGGGTCGCGGCAAGCAGGGCGACCAGTCCTCGACGCAGGTTGCGAGTGCTCATGAGCACGCTCCTCTGCGATCGGATTGGGAAGCGACCTGCTCACCCGTTGGCGGGGGAGTAAGGCGGGGTGAGGCGTCAGGGCCGGAGCCCGGGTTTTCAGATACTCCAGCGGGCGTTGGCCAGCCGGTCGTTAAGCAGGTGCGGATCGAGTGGCCGCGGACATCGCGCCAGCGCCGCGAGCAGCTGCGACGCGGCGGCTTCGAGGCGCTCACGCAGCTCGTCATCCAGTCGCGCCGGCTGGTTGCCCTCGGCATAGGCGATCTGCCGGTCCACGGCGTACACGCCGTGCAGGATCTCCTGTGCCTTGAGCGCCGCCAGCACCGGCTTGAGCGCGTAGTCCAGCGCCAGCATGTGCGCCGCGCTGCCACCGCTGGCCAGCGGCAGCACCGCCTTGTTCGCCAGCGCCCGCTCCGGCAGCAGGTCCAGCAGCGTCTTGAGCGCACCGGCGAACGACGCCTTGTACACCGGCGTGGCCACCAGCAGACCATCGGCCTGCTCGACGTGCTCGGCGAAACGCTGCACCACCGGGCTGTCGAAGCGGGCGTGGATCAGGTCGGCCGGCTCGAAATCGCGTACGGCGTAGCGCACCACCTCCACGCCGTGGCGCTGCAGCCAGTCGCCCGCCGCATCCAGCAGCACGCCGGAGCGCGAGCGCTGGCTGGGGCTGCCAGCCAGGGAAACGACCATCATCGGTGATCGTCCTCGCTCAGCGGTTAGGTTGCGGCGTCAGGCGCAGGTACGGCTTGACCGCGCGATAGCCCTTGGGAAAGCGCTGCTTGATCTCCTCCTCGTCCTTGAGCGAGGGCACGATCACCACCTCGTCGCCGTCCTGCCAGTTGGCCGGGGTCGCGACCTTGTGGTTGTCGGTGAGCTGCAGCGAATCGATCACCCGCAGGATCTCGTGGAAGTTGCGCCCGGTGCTCGCCGGGTAGGTGATGGTCAGACGCACCTTCTTGTTCGGGTCGATGACGAACAATGAGCGCACCGTCAGGGTGTCGTTGGCGTTGGGATGAATCAGGTCGTACAGCTCGGAGACCTTGCGGTCGGCATCAGCCAGGATCGGGAAGTTGACGCGGGTGTTCTGCGTCTCGTTGATGTCGTCGATCCACTTGATGTGCGAATCCACCGGGTCCACGGACAGGGCGATGGCCTTGACGTTGCGCTTGGCGAACTCGTCCTTCAGCTTGGCGGTGAAGCCCAGTTCGGTGGTGCACACCGGGGTGAAGTCGGCCGGGTGCGAGAACAGCACACCCCAGCTGTCACCCAGCCACTCGTGGAAGCGGATGCGGCCTTCGCTGGAATCCTGTTCGAAATCGGGGGCGATGTCGCCGAGGCGGATGCTCATATCTTGCTCCTGTGACAGTGACTTGCATGGGCGATCACTATGCTAAGGATCGCCTTGGAATAAAAAGAATAAATAACGATTTATTTATAATTTTTAGAGATATATCTGTTGCCTTTTGAACAATGCTGTTAGTGCCCAGCCGAGGTGCTGCTGCTCGCGGCAACCGCATAGGGAGCGAATGTCGGTTCGACTTCCGCCACTGAACGAACCGGCCATTGGGTCGATAAATGCTCCGTTGGAAAATTGCATTTACAACGCGTGCGACTGGTACAGCTCGGTCAAGGCTTCCGCTCGCAAATACGCCAACTCCGCCGAACGCCGGTCGCGCGGCCGCGCCAGCGGTACCGCCAGCTCCCGTTGCAGGCGGCTTGGTGTGCCGCCGAGGATCAGCACGCGGTCGCTTAGATAAAAGGCTTCGTCGAGGTCATGGGTGACCAGCAGCACGGCAATCTCGTAGCGGGCGGCCAGCTCCACCACCAGATCCTGCAGTTTCATGCGGGTGAAGGCGTCCACCGCGCTGAAGGGTTCGTCGAGCAGCAACACCTGCGGTTTGCCATACAGGGCGCGAGCGATGGCCACACGTTGGGCCTGGCCGCCGGAGAGGTGCTTGGGCAGCGCCTCGCCACGCCCGTGCAGGCCGACGTCGCGCAATAGCTGTTCAATCCACTGGTCATCAGCTACCCGGCCATCGGCGAAGCCGACGTCCTGCGCCACGCTCAGCCAGGGCATCAGCCGAGGCTCTTGGAACACCACGCCGATGCCGCTGCCGCGGCCGAAGTTGAGCAGCGGGTTGAGTTCCAGCCCGCCCTGGTAGTCCTGATCCAGCCCGGCGGCGATGCGCAACAGAGTGCTCTTGCCACAGCCGGAAGGGCCGAGCAGGCTGACCACTTCGCCAGCGGCCAGGCTCAGGCTGACGTCTTCGAGCACACGTACGTCAGCGAAGGCCTTGTGGATATTCTGCAGTATCAGCAGCGCACTCATGCTCCACCCTCCCCGCCCTGATAACTGTCGCGCCAGCGCAGGGCGCGGGTTTCCCAGGCCTTGAGCAGGCTGTCGCTGAGTTTGCCGAGCAGCGCCAGCAGCAGAATGGCGGCGATCACCAGATCCGGCCGCGAGGTTTCCCGGCCGTCACTGAGCAGGTAGCCAAGGCCACGGGTGGCGGCGATCAGTTCGGCGGCGACGAGGAACATCCAGCTCAGGCTGAGCGCGCCGCGCAGACCGGTGATCAGGCTCGGTAGAGCTGCGGGCAGGAGAATACGGCGCACCAGCGCCATGGCCGACAGGCCGTAGAGCTGGCCCACTTCCACCAGCTTGCGGTCGATGTTGCGGATGCCGGCGAGCAACGCCAGGTACACCGGGAAGAAGGCGCCGAGGGCGATCAGCACGATTTTCGGCGTTTCGTCGATGCCCAACCAGAGCAGCAGCAACGGCACCCAGGCCAGGCTGGGAATCGCCCGCAGCGCCTGGAAGGTCGGTTCCAGATAGGCTTCGGCGCGGCGGCTTAAGCCCACCCAGGTGCCGATGACGATGGCCAGCGCAGCGCCGATGGCGAAGCCTGCGCCGACGCGCAGCAGGCTGGCGTTCAGATGCCGCCACAGCTCGCCGCTCTGCGCCAGCAGATACAGAGTTTGCGCCACCTGGCTCGGCGCAGGCATCTGGTGCGCGGGCAATACGCCGCTGCGCACCAGGGTTTCCAGCAGAGCCAGAATCAGCAGGGGCACCACCCAACCACGCAGGTCGGTCAGTGCCGGCCGCCAGCCTGGAAGCCGCTCGGCCCAGCGACCGATGACAAGGTTGAGCGCGCCCATCGGTCAGTTCTCCGCCTTGGCGACGTTCTGGCCGATCACCTTGGCGGCCAGTTGCGGGGCGATCAGTTGTTCGACCACCTGCGCAACGTCGGTGCCCGGACGCACCAGTTGCTCGTCGAGCAGGATGGGCGCGGCGGCTTTCAGCGCCTTGATGTGCTCGGCGCCCGGCTGCGGGTTGCTGAAGTCGGTGCGCGACAGCTGCAGCTTGGCCACTTCCAGCGGCAGCTTGGCTTCGTCGGCGAGCAACCGGGCCAGGGCATCGGGGTTGGCGATAGCCCACTGACGCGCCTGCTCGTAGGCGGCGATCACCTGCTGGATCAGTTCCGGCTGCTCCCTGGCGAACTTCTCGGTGACGCTGAGCACGCCGTAGCTGTTGAAGTCGAGGTTGCGGTACAGCAGGCGCGAGCCGGCCTGCAGCTCGCTGGAGGCCATCAGCGGGTCGAGCCCGGCCCAGGCCTGCACGTCGCCACGCTCCAGAGCGACCCGGCCGTCGGGGTGCTGCAGGTGGACGATCTCTACGGCGTTCTTGTCCAGCCCGGCCTGCTGCAGGCTCTTCAGGAGGAACAGGAAGGGGTCGGTGCCCTTGGTGGCGGCGATCTTCTTGCCCTTGAGATCGGCCAGCGACTGGATGGGCGAGTCCTTGGGCACCACCAGCGCCGTCCACTCCGGGCGGCTGGCGACATAGACGGTGTTGATCGGCGCGCCATTGGCGCGGCTGAGCACGGCAGCCAGGCCGGCGGTGGAGGCGAAATCGGTGCTGCCGCCATTGAGGTATTCCAACGAGCGGTTGCTGCCCTGGCTGAACACCCATTTGACGGCGATGCCCTGCGGCGCGAGGGCTTTTTCCAGCAGGCCCTGTTGCTTGAGCACCAGGCTGGTGGGGGCGTAGTAGGCGTAGTCCAGGCGGACTTCTTTCGGTGGTGCAGCATGTACGGCGACTGGCAACCAGGCGGCGAACAGCGCCGCCAGGCCAACGCGCAAGGCATTCTTCTTCATGGTCATCTCCTCACTTGGATGAAATACCTTCCGGCCCGTTGGCGGGCCGGTCAGGAGATGTCACAACTGGGTTAGTGGATCAGAGCAACGTCAGGGTGTAGCTCAGGATCAAACGGTTCTCGTCGGAGTCGGTGGTGAAATTGCCGCGCTGGGTCGCATTGCGCCAGGACACGCCAAGGCCTTTCAGCGGGCCGTCCTGCAGGGTGTAGTCGAGGCGGAAATCACGTTCCCATTCCTTCAGATCACCATTGGCGGAATCGATATTGTCGCCCTTGAGGTAAGCGACGCTGGCCTTCAGGCCCGGCACGCCGAGCTTGGCGAAGTCGTAGCCGTACTCGGCCACCCAGGTGCGCTCACCAGCGTTCTGGAACTTGCCGATCTGGCGGTCGGTGATCAGGTAGGACGAGGAGCCGCCGCCCTGGTTGAGGAAGGGGAAGGCGCTGTCGCCTTCGACCTGCTGGTAGCCCAGGCTGGCGAAATGGCTGCCCAGGGTGTACGTGAACAGGGCACTCCAGGTCTGGTTGTCGACCTCGCCGGTGCTGCTGTCGCCGGCACGCCAGTAGCCGGCGCTGCGGTAACCCTGGGCGCGACCGGCAGCGCTGCCATTCTTGCCGTCGGAGCCACTGTCGAAGTAGCGCAGATCGGTCTTCAGCGAACCCGGGCCGATCGCCCAGTTGTGCACCAGGCCGAGGAAGTGCTGTTTGTAGAAGTCTTCCAGGTTGCCGTAGTAGTACTGCAGCGTCAGATCCTTGGTCAGCTTGTAGTCACCGCCGGCGAAGTAGAACTTGTTGGTGTCGGCGTCACCGGTGGCGCCGGCAATACGAAGGGCGATGTCGTCGGTGGAACTGCGGGTCTTGGTGCTTTCCAGCTGGCCGGCGGTCAGGGTCAGGCCGTCGATCTCGTTGGAGGTGATCTGCCCGCCCTCGAAGGTCTGCGGCAGCAGGCGGCCGTCGTTGAAGGTCACAACCGGCAGCTTCGGCAGCAGGGTGCCGAGGCGCGCCTCGGTCTTCGACAGGCGCACCTTGGCGGTCACACCGGCCTTGCTGTAGTCGTCCACGGCGCTGCCGTCGCTATCGAGCGGGAACAGCTGGCCGGGGGTGCGATCACGGCCGGCCTTGCTCGCGGTGCCGCCGGAGTCCAGCTTGACGCCGAGCAGGCCGATGGCGTCGAGGCCGAAACCGACGGCGCCCTGGGTGAAACCGGAGCTGTAGTTGAAGATGAAGCCCTGCCCCCACTCCTGCGCCTCGCCGTTGTTGTTGCTGGTGTTCTTGGTGTCGAGGTCGTAATAGAAATTGCGCAGGCCGATGCTGGCCTTGCCGTCTTCGATGAAACCAGCGGCGGTCGCTTCGGTGGCCAGAGCGGCCAGGGCGACGGCCAGCGCCAGATTGGACTTGTTCATGCTCGATGCTCCAGGTGCTGTGTAGGCTGTTATAGGCTGGGCACTGCACAGGGGCTCGACGGACGACCGACACGACGAAGTTGGCAACAAGAGCCCCTGATTCGGGCCCGATGCGGTGGTCCGCTGTCGGCTGGTGGCTAATCTACGAAATCCTCGCTAATCCCTAAAAAGAATTATTTTTCACTTTGTAGTAACAAAAAAGAATATAAGACCGCTGGCGACCCGCCTGACAAATCGGCCTTAGCTCATGACTAAAAATTATTTAACAACGGCTTTTTAGATCGATTAGCTTCTCTTCACCGGATCACCGGACTTCTCTTCCCAACACTGAAGTACGCGTGATCCGCCGCCCCCATGGCCGGCACGTGCCCGTATCGAGAGCCGCCATGTCCCCGACGCACTCCAAACGCAGCCCCCTGATCGCCGCTTCCCTGGCCTTCGGCCTGCTCGCTGCCCCGCTTGTCGATGCTGCCGAACAGCTGCGCATCGGCTACCAGAAATCATCCACACTGATCAGCCTGCTGAAGAGCCAGGGCACACTGGAGAAAGCCCTTGCCGATCAGGATATTCGGGTCAGCTGGCACGAATTCCCCAACGGCCAGCCGCTGCTGGAAGCGCTCAACGTCGGCAATATCGACCTCTCTGCCGATGTCGCCGACACCGTGCCGGTGTTCGCCCAGGCCGCCGGCGCCGACCTCGCCTACTTCGCCCAGGAGGCGCCCTCTCCCAGCGCCCAGGCGATCATCGTGCGCGAGGATTCACCGATCACAAGCCTGGCCGACCTCAAGGGCAAAAAGGTCGCCGTGACCAAGGCGGCCGGGGTGCATTACCTGCTGATCGCCGCACTGCAGCAGGCCGGCCTGAAATTCAGCGACATCGAACCGGCCTACCTGGCTCCGGCCGACGGCCGCGCCGCCTTCGAGAACCGCAAGGTGGACGCCTGGGTCACCTGGGAACCCTTCCTCAGCAGCGCCCAGCAGCAGTTGCCGACGCGCATCCTCGCCGACAGCAAGGGCCTGGCCGACTACCAGCGCTACTACCTGACCAGCGCCACCTTCGCCAGGAACCATCCGCAGGTGCTGCAGACCGTGTTCGACGAGTTGGTGAAGACCGGCGACTGGCTGCGCGCCAACCCGCGCCAGGCGGCTGAAATCCTCGGCCCGCTGTGGGGCAACCTCGCCCCGTCCATCGTCGAGCAGGCCAACGCCAAGCGCAGCTACCAGGTACGCCTGGTGCAGCCGGAAAGCCTTGCCGAACAGCAGAAGATTGCCGATGCATTTTCCGATGCCGGCTTGCTGCCGCGGTCGGTAGATACCGGCGACGTGGTGCTATGGAAACCGGAGCAACTGAAATGAACATCGCACAAAACCACATTACGCCCGACAACGTACCGCTCTTCGCAGCCCATCTGTTCCCACTTGATCTCGGCAGACGCAGCGCCAAGGTCGAACGATTGGCCCGACGGCTCGCCACCACTGCGGTGGAACGCGATCGTGCCGGAGGCAGCGCAGTCGCCGAACGCGAGCTGCTGCGCAAAAGCGGCTTGCTGACCCTGGCCGTCCCACAGCAGTACGGCGGCCAGGGCGCGTCGTGGCCGGAGATCTATCGCATCGTCCGCTACTTGGCCGCGGTGGATAGCTCCGTGGCTCACCTGTTCGCCTTTCAGCACCTGCAAGTCGCAACGATCCAGCTATTCGGCACGCCGGAGCAGCAGCGCCATTGGCTGACCCGTACCGCGCAGGACAACTGGTTCTGGGGCAACGCCACCAACGGCCGCGACACCGGCCTCGTGCTCAGCCCGCGTGAGGAGCATTACGAGCTCAACGGCAGCAAGTCGTTCTGCTCCGGCGCGCTCGGCGCTGATGCGTTGGTGATCAGCGCACCGCGCGGCAGGAACCCGGAGGATCGCGTGTTCATCGTGCTGCCCAGCCAGCGCGAAGGGCTGGCGGTGAACAGCGACTGGGACGGCTTCGGCCAGCGCCAGACCGACAGCGGCACGGTGCAGTTCGAGCAGGTGTTCGTCGACGCCAGCGAGCTGCTCGGCCCGGTTGGCCCAAGCCCGCGTACCACTCTGCGGGCCTGCCTGTCGCAGCTGATCCTCACCCAGCTCTACCTGGGCAATGCCCAGGGCGCCCTGGACGCGGCGCTGCGCTACACCCGCGAGCAGAGTCGCGCCTGGCCGGCATCAGGCTTGGCCACTGCCAGCGACGATCCCTTCATCCAGCAACGCTACGGCGAGCTGTGGCTGCGCTACCGCAGCTCCCTGCCCCTGGCCGATCACGCCGCCCAGCGCCTGCAGAGCGCCTGGGAAAAACCGGCGCTGACCGCCGCCGAACGCGCCGAGGTGGCGTTGGCCATCAGCGAGGCCAAGGTGGTGGCGGCACGCGCTGCGCTGGAGATCACCAGCCAGATCTTCGAAGCCATGGGCGCCCGCGCCACCAGCTCGCGCTACGGCTTCGACCGCTTCTGGCGCAACGTGCGGGTGCACAGCCTGCACGACCCCATCGACTACAAGGTGCGCGACCTGGGCCATTGGTTGCTCAGCGGTCAGGGGCCGGTACCCTCGCTCTATAGCTGACACCCGGCCCGTACGCGGCCCCGGTGATAGGTGACTATCGCCAGGGCCAATCTGGAGACGTAGGCAGGATGTCTTTTTCCCCACCGTCCGCATAACCGCAGATCCATCAACTACCCGTCTTGGCGTGCGCTTCCTCGAAGAAATAATCCTTCCAGGATGCCGCCTTGTTCTTCAGCACGCCCAGTTCATGCAGCTGCTCGGCGTAGATGAAGGTGCGCTGCGGCGAGACGGTGAAGTCGTTCTCCGGGTCCTTGATGATTTTCTTCACGAAGTCCAGCGGCAGCTTGGAGTTCTCCACGCGGATGTAGGTCTCGGCGGCGGCTGCCGGGTCCGCCTTGATGATCTGTTCGGCTTCCACCAGCGCGTCGTAGAAGGCCTTGTAGGTCTTGGGGTTTTCGTCGTGGAATTTCTCGGTGGCGTAGAGCACGTTGAACGTGGCCTGGCCGCCGAGGATGTCGTAACTGCTGATCAGCTTGTGCACCTTGGGGTTCTCCAGCGCCTGGTACTGGAACGGCGGGCTGGAGAAGTGCGCGGTGATTTCCGAGCCACCCTTGATCAGCGCAGCGGTGGCGTCAGGGTGCGGCAGGCTGACGGAAATCTTGTCGAAACGCTGGAAATCATCCTTGCCATACAGCTTGGCGGTCTCGATCTGCAGGGTACGCGACTGGAAGCCGACGCCAGCGGCCGGCACGGCGATGCGGTCCTTGTCGGACAGGTCCTGCAGTGTTTTCACCGCTTCACGGTTGCTCAACAGGTAGTTGGGCAGCGAGCCGAGCGAGGCCACCGCCTTGACGTTCTGTCGGCCATGGGTGCGATCCCATACGGTGAGCATCGGCGGCACGCCGGCCGATACCACGTCGATGGCGCCGGCCAGCAGCGCCTCGTTCATGGCGGTGGCGCCGGAGATCGTGCGCCATTCCACGTCGATCTCGTCTAGGCCCTGGGCCTTGGCGTGCTTCTCGATCAGTTGCTGGTCCTTGACCACGTGCAGCACCAGATAACCGATGCCGAACTGCTGGGCAATGCTGATCTGCCCTTCGGCCTGGGCCACCAGCGGCAGCGCGAGGGTGCCGAGCAGTGCAACGGCTGCGGCGAGAGGGGATTTTTTCATGGGACGCTCCTGTGTACCTGACCTTGGCCGGCCAGGCGGTTAAGTGTGTGGTTGTGGTTCGATTCGAATAGGCGGATCGCGCCTCACCCGGCGCGGCGAATGCAGCGTCTTATCGCTGCATGCCCCAGCGCTTGACGGTCAGCCGCTCGACCGTGGCGAACACCAGGTTCTCCACCAGCAGGCCTATGAGGATCACCGCGGCAAGACCGGCGAAGACCTTGTCGGTATACAGTTCGTTGCGGTTCTGGAAGATGTACCAGCCAAGGCCGCCCTTGCCGCTGGAGGCGCCGAACACCAGTTCGGCGGCGATCAGGGTGCGCCAGGCGAAGGCCCAGCCAATCTTCAGGCCCGCCAGGATCGACGGCAGCGCCGCCGGGATCAGGATGAACAACACGAAGCGCAGGCCATTGAGGCCATAGTTGCGCCCGGCCATGCGCTGGGTTTCCGACACGCCGAGAAACCCGGCGTAGGTATTGAGCGCAAGCGCCCAGAGCACCGAATGCACCAGCACGAAAATCAGGCTGTTCTCGCCCAAACCGAACCACAGCAGCGATAGCGGCAGCAGCGCAATGGCGGGCAATGGGTTGAACATCGAGGTCAGGGTCGACAGCAGGTCGCGCCCCAGCTGGGTCGACACCGCCAGGGTGGTCAGCAGGAAGGCCAGAGCGATACCGACCAGATAACCCTTGATCAGCACCGACAGCGAAATCGCCACCTTCTCCAGCAGCTCGCCGCTGCCGATGCCTTCGAAGAAGGCCTTGGCCGTCTGCAGGAAACTGGGTAGCAGCAGGTCATTGCCCTGGTAACGCGCCGCCAGCTCCCAGATCAGCGCCAGGGCGATCAGGATCAGGGCCTTGCGTAGCCAGCCCTGTTGCCACAGGCGCTGCACCAGCGGCAGCTCGCGCTCCAGCTTGAGATCGGGCAAAGGCTGCAGGGGAATCTCGTAATCCTCACGCCGTGCGGGGGAAAGGCTCATGGTGCACGCTCCTCAGTAGGCGATGCGGATGTCATGGAAACCCAGCTCGGCAGCGGCGCGAGCGCCCTCCTCGCTGTCTTCGTCGAACAACAGGCGATGAATGCGCTGCGCGGTCTGCTGGAATGCCGCACCACCAAGGCTGTGCATATCGAACTGGTGACTGCCCACCTCCGCCCGCACCCGCCCCGGATGCGGCGACAGCAGCAGGATGCGGTTGCCAACGATCAGCGCCTCCTCGATAGAGTGGGTGACGAACAGCAGGGTGAAGCGCACCTCCTCCCACAACTGCAGCAACTCCTCCTGCATCTTGCGTCGGGTCAGTGCATCGAGCGCGGCGAAGGGCTCGTCCATCAACAGGATCTTCGGCTGCATGGCCAGCGCACGGGCAATCGCCACGCGTGCCTTCATGCCGCCGGACAGCGTGTGCGGGTAGGCATCGGCGAAGGCGGCCAGGCCGACTTTCTCCAGGTAATGCAGGGCACGCTCTTCGGCGTCGCGGCGGCCCAGAGTGCGTGAGGCCAGCAGCGGGAACATGACGTTCTGCTTGACCGTCTTCCATGGCGGCAACTGGTCGAACTCCTGGAACACCACGATGCGATCCGGGCCGGGCTCGCGCACCTCGGCGCCATCCAGACGGATGCTACCGCCGACCGGCTCGATGAAACCGGCCACGGCCTTGAGCAGCGTGGACTTGCCGCACCCCGAAGGGCCAAGCAGCACGAAACGATCAGAGCGATCCACCTCGAAGCTGACTTCGTGGGTGGCGCGCACTACGCGCTGTGGGGTGCGGTATTCGAGGCTGACCTGCTCCACCTGCAGCAGGGTGTCGAAGGCATTGGTGTGCTGTTGCGCGATGCTGGCCGTGTGGCCTTGCAGTAAGGCATTCATGGTTCAGCTTCCCTGGCCGATGGCGGCATCTTCGAAGAAATAGTCCTGCCAGGAAGCCGGCTTGTGCTTGATCGCCCCCACGCGCTGGAGGAACTCGGCCAAGGGGTAGGTGTTGGTCGGCGTCACGCTGAACTGGAACTGCTCGTGGTCGATGATCTTCAGCAGGTCCTCACGGCTGATCTTCGCCCCGGTCACGCGGATGTAGGTTTCGGCGGCCGCGGCCTTGTCGTGCTGGGCGAACTCGGCTGCCTCGGCCAGCGCGGCGACGAAGGCCTTGTAGGTCTTGGGGTTGTCGTTGCGAAACTGCTCGGTGGCATAGAGCACGGTCGGCGAGTTCGGGCCGAGCAGCTCGTAGGTGTCGAGCACCACATGCACGTTCGGATTTTTCAGCGCCTGGTTCTGGAACGGCGGATTGGCGAAATGCCCGGTCAGCTCGGTACCGCCGGATAGCAGCGAGGCCGTGGCATCCGGGTGCGGCAGGGCCACGGTGTACTTGTCCAGGCGGTCGTACTGGTCGTCACCCCACTGCTTGGCCGCGGCGTACTGGAGGAAGCGCGACTGCACCGACACGCCCACCGCCGGCACGGCGATGCGATCCTTTTCGGTGAAATCGGCGATGGTCTTGACGTTGGGGTTGTTGCTCAGCAGGTAATACGGGAAGTTGCCCAGCGAAGCCACGCCCTTGACGTTCTGCTTGCCGTGGGTGCGATCCCAGACGGTGAGCAACGGGCCAATGCCGGCACCGGCGATATCGATGGCGCCGGACAGCAGCGCATCATTGATCGCCGCGCCGCCAGAGAGCTGCTGCCAGTCGACGTTGATGTCCAGACCGTCGGCCTTGCCGTGCTTCTCGATCAACTGTTGGTCACGCACCACGTTGAGCAACAGATAGACGATGCCGAACTGCTCGGCGATGCGAATCTGCCCCTCGGCCTGCGCCACCTGAGGCGCCGCCAGCGAGCCTGCCAGCAGACTCAGGGAAAGACCGATACCGCTGGCCAGCCGGCCAAAACGCGGAATGAAGGGAAAGCGTTTGCCTAGAGACATGGTGTGACTCCATTCGGATACAAGCGAAAAGGGAATTAGGGTGTTGCGGCCTTCAGAACGGCACGTCGCCCTGGATCGTCGTGCGGTGCATGCGTCGGCGCAGGTGGCTCGGACAACCGGTGGCCAAGTGAATGAGCGCGCGGTTGTCCCAGAACACCATGTCATGGGGTTGCCATTGGTGGCGGTAGATGAACTCGGGTTTGGCGCTGTGGGCATAGAGTTCGGCGAGGATCTGCCGGCTCTCGTCCTCGGGAACATCGAGAATATGGGTGGTGAAATTCTCGTTGACGAACAGCCCCTTGCGCCCGGTTTCCGGGTGGGTGCGCACCACCGGGTGCACCACCGACTTGACCTCGGCCAATTGCGCCTCGGTCAGTGTCGGGCGACGAATGCCGGCGAACACTTCATCGGCATAGCGCGCGATGTAGGAATGCGCGGCACGTTTGCCTTCGATGGCCTGGTGCAGCTCGGCGGGCAGGGTTTCATAGGCCAGTTGCTGGCTGGCGAACAGCGTATCGCCGCCCTCTTCCGGCAGCTCCTGAGCCAGCAGCATGGAGCCGAGGCTGGGGAATTCCTTGTAGGAGAGATCCGAATGCCAGAACTTGCCTGCATCGCCTAGCCCGACGGGATGACCGTTCTCGACGATGTTGGAGATGATGAAGATCTCCGGGTGATCGGCCAGCAGAAACTGCTTGAGCACGTGGATCTGCAGCGGGCCGAAACGGCGGCTGAAGGCGATCTGCTGCTCGGGGGTGATGCGCTGGTCACGGAACACCAGCAGAGCGTGATCGAGATGGGCACGATGGATACGAGCGAAATCGGCTTCGTGCAACGGCTGGGTCAGGTCCAAGCCAATGATTTCCGCACCTAGCGGGGCATCGAAAGGGCGGATCTCGAAGACCTGCACCGAGGCGGCGGGTAAAGAGGCTACTGCCGACATAGAAGAACTCCATGCAAAGGCGCCAATCGGCGCATCACTTCGGGTGGCTACGCAAGCAGCCAACGATCAAGTGCGGCGCGCCGATTGGTCGGCAGGTACGCAACGAAACTAATGATTCAACGATGGAACGCTAGGTGCCCCGCTCACATAGCTTTATGCGGGCGACACCTCATCAAGCTGCCTGGCAGCCTGCTGCAGCAATCGACTCAGTGCAGACCGCTGCTGCGCATCGGCATTGCCGAGCAGGCGTAACAGGTCCGCCTCAAGCTGCGCGAACGGATCACGAAAGTTGAAATGGATGGGCAGCAATTCTTCGCCTTGGCTGACCAGTAGCGCAAAGTGAATGACGTTCTCCAGTTCACGTGTGTTACCGGGCCAGGCATATGTCTCGAGCAAACGCTGCGCGCATGGGCTGACCAACGGCAGGGGCAGGCCTAAACGCTGGGCGTAGACCCCCAGAAAATACTCAGCCAGTGGAAGAATGTCCCCGGTACGTTCGCGCAGTGGCAGTAAGGCCAGTCGGCCGTCGCTCAGGTAGTGGTATAGCCGTTCATTGAACTTGCCCACCGCGACAGACTGACCCAGATCGATACTGGTGGCCGCCACCAATCGAACATCTACAGGGGTCGCCTTGCTCGCGCCGACACGCCAGGCTTCTCCAGTTTCCAGCGCACTCAACAATTTGCTTTGCAGACTCAGCGGTAAATCGCCGATTTCGTCCAGGTACAGCGTGCCGCCGTTCGCTGAGCCAAACCATCCAGCGCGGCTGCTCAGCGCTGCACCATGAGTGCCGGCGGCGTAGCCAAAGAGCTCCTCCTCGGCGCGCGTACTGCTGATTGCGCTGCAACTGACTGCGACGAACAGCCCGCCACGTTCGCTTTCACGGTGAACATACCTGGCCAGCAGCTCCTTGCCGGTTCCCGATTCGCCATGGATCAGCAGTGCAATCGGCTGTCTCGCCAGCCGATCGACATCATCGCGCAACCGCCGTGATCTGGGATCGATGAACACCAGCGCCTTGGCTCGAATGCTCAATGGGCTTCGCTCTTCGTCAGCGAAGGTCAGCAGAGGGGGTGTCAGGCGTTGATCGTTCATCACAATGCTCGCAAAAAAGCCGTTTTCCTGTCCTATGTAAGGGTCCGCCGCAGTTCAGGCGCGCTTGCGAGCGCTTCGCTCTATGCGGCTCTGCAAGCGGTACAGGCTGGCGAAGCCCTGCTCCCAGCGCCGATGTCCGGAGGCCACGTTGATATGCCCGGCGCCGGCCAGGATCGTGGTCTCGCTGCCCCAGGCGTGGCCCATCTCGACGGCACGCGCGGCACTGGCGGCAGTGTCGTTGTCCGAGCCAATCAGCAGGCTGGCGAATGGCAAAGGCTGGCGAGGGATCGGGGCGAAGTTGCGCAAGGGTTCCGGGCAGCCGCTGCGTTCGACATCCGCGGGGGCCACCAGCAGGGCGCCGCGCACCCGTTGCAGCAGCTGCGCAGGCGCCTGAGCCGCCCAGTGCGCAACCGTGATGCAACCCAGGCTGTGCGCCACCAGAATGACCGGTTCGGCATGGGCGGCAATGCTGCGCTGCAGCTCGGCGACCCAGTCTTCACGACGCGGAAGGAGCCAGTCCTGCTGCTCTACTCGGGCGCTGCCCGGCAGGGTGCGTTGCCAATGGCTCTGCCAATGCTCATCGGGCGAGCCGTGCCAGCCCGGCACGATCAGATATCGGATGCTGCGCATATCGGCGCCTCCTGTGATTCATGGCGGCCAGTCTAGACAGCAGATTGATTCACTTAAAAAGAATAAAGAATTCTTTATTTATATTTTTTTCATCTATAAGACCACCTGATAACGAGCCGCTTCCTTATTCCATAAGAATCTATAAATGTTCTTAAACAATATTTTTAAGAATATTTCGGCCGAACTTATCATCCGCTCCACGCCTTGCTGGCTACGGCCGTTCCGGTCGTCACGAAAGGCTTTCACGGAGAACAGCAATGACCGCGACCATTCGCAACCTCGAGGGGCAGGACGAAGCCAGCATCCTGCGCGAGATCCACAGTGCCCTGAGCGGCCTCAAGTTCGGCTCGGTTGAAATCACCGTGCACAACGGCCAGGTCGTGCAGATCGAGCGCAAGGAGAAGTTCCGCCTGCAGCCGACCGGCAAGAACGCCTGACCCCGACTACCCCATCCATCAGCCCGACTGGACCACCGGAGGGCGTGACCATGAAACGAGCCGAGACCATGAACACGCACCGGTACTGCAGCTGTCGCCCGCGAATGCGGAGCTAATTAATCGAGTCACTGAAAACCACCTGACACCGCTAGACCAGGTTGCAACCCGCCAGGCTGCGTCTGCCTCGCCCTGCCTGTCTTCCAGCGTGATTTCAGCGACCGCCCCTGAAGCGCCAACACATACCAAATTAGTTTTTTCAGGAGCTGCACCATGTCCATTCGTCGCTTCGCCCTCGCCGCCCTGGCGAGCGCGCTGATCGCCGGCCCTGCACTGGCCGCCGATACCCTGCTCAACGTGTCCTACGATCCGACGCGCGAGCTCTATGTGGAATTCAACGACGCCTTCAACAAGCACTGGCAGGCCCAGGGCCATGAGCCGATCAAGATCCAGCAGTCCCATGGCGGCTCGGGCAAGCAGGCCCGCGCGGTGATCGACGGCCTGCGCGCCGATGTGGTGACCCTGGCACTAGCGGGCGATATCGACGAGCTGCATCGCCTCGGCAAACTGATCCCCGAGGATTGGCAGACCCGCCTGCCGGACGCCAGCACGCCCTATACCTCGACCATCGTGTTCCTCGTTCGCAAGGGCAATCCGAAGGGCATCAAGGACTGGGACGACCTGGTCAAGCCGGGCGTCGAGGTGATCACGCCGAACCCGAAGACCTCCGGCGGTGCGCGCTGGAATTTCCTCGCCGCCTGGGCCTACGCCCAGCAGAAATTCGGCGACGAGCAGCAGGCCCAGGCCTTTGTCGAGAAGCTCTACAAGAATGTGCCGGTGCTCGATACCGGCGCCCGCGGCTCGACCGTCACCTTCGTCAACAACGGCATCGGCGACGTGCTGCTGGCCTGGGAGAACGAGGCCTTCCTGGCCCTGAAGGAACAGGGCGGTGAAGATTTCGAGATCATCGCGCCTTCGCTGTCGATCCTTGCCGAGCCACCGGTGGCAGTGGTGGACAAGAACGTCGAGCGCAAGGGCACGCGGGCGCTGGCCGAAGCCTATCTGAACTACCTGTACAGCGAGGAAGGCCAGCGCATCGCGGCGAAGAACTTCTACCGGCCACGCAACGAGGCCATAGCGGCCGAATTCAAGGATCAGTTCCCGGCGCTGAAGCTGGTCACCATCGACGGGGATTTTGGTGGCTGGAAGGCCGCACAACCGAAGTTCTTCAATGATGGCGGCGTTTTCGACCAGATCTATCAGGCGCAGTAGGCCTTGGCTTCGCAGGGTGGACCAGGCTTCACCGGTCCACCGCTGCCTTCCGTGAGGAAAGCGGTGGTGGGCGTCCTCCCTGCACGCTGCGCTCGTGACACTTCAGCCGCCAGACGCTCGAATAAAAGGCAACGTCCATGTCCCGATCTACCTCCGTCATACCCGGCTTCGGGCTGACGCTGGGCTACACCCTGGTGTACCTCAGCCTGTTGGTGCTGATTCCCCTGGGTGCGCTGTTTCTCAAGACCACCGAACTCTCGTGGGCGCAGTTCATCGCCATCGTCAGCGCGCCGCGCGTGCTGGCGGCGCTCAAGCTGAGCTTTGGCACCGCCTTCGCTGCCGCCATGCTCAATGGCGTGATCGGCACGCTGCTGGCCTGGGTGCTGGTGCGCTATCGCTTCCCCGGCCGCAAGATCATCGAGGCGATGATCGACCTGCCCTTCGCCCTGCCGACCGCGGTGGCAGGCATTGCCCTCACCGCGCTGTACGCGCCGAACGGACCGATCGGCCAGTTCGCTACCAACCTGGGCTTCAAGATCGCCTACAGTCCGCTGGGCATCACCTTGGCACTGACCTTCGTGACCCTGCCCTTCGTGGTGCGCACCCTCCAGCCGGTGCTCGCCGATATCCCGCGTGAAGTGGAAGAAGCCGCGGCCTGCCTTGGCGCGCGTCCGCTGCAGATCGTTCGCCATGTGCTGCTGCCAGCGCTGCTGCCCGCCTGGCTGACCGGCTTCGCCCTGGCCTTTGCCCGCGGCGTCGGCGAGTACGGCTCGGTGATCTTCATCGCCGGCAACATGCCGATGAAGACCGAGATCCTGCCGCTGCTGATCATGGTCAAGCTGGACCAGTACGACTACGCCGGCGCCACGGCCATCGGCGTGCTGATGCTAGTGGTGTCTTTCATCCTGCTGCTGGCGATCAACCTGCTGCAGCGCCGCATTGCCCACGGCTGAGGAGGCCAGCATGACTACCGCTTCCTTGCCCGTGTCGGCGAATGCCCGCGCCGCCACTACCCGTCGCGGCAAGCAAACGGCCCGCCGCCTGTTGATCGGCGCGGCCTGGTTGACCTTCGCGCTGTTCCTTCTGCTGCCGCTGTTGATCGTCCTCGGCGAAGCCTTCAAGCAAGGGGTCGGCACCTTCTTCACGGCGATCCTCGAGCCCGATGCCCTGGCCGCGCTCAAGCTCACCCTGCTTGCCGTGGGCATCTCGGTGCCGCTCAATCTGGTGTTCGGCGTCGCCGCCGCCTGGTGCGTGAGCAAGTACGAGTTCCGCGGCAAGAGCCTGCTGGTGACCCTGATAGACCTGCCGTTCTCGGTCTCCCCGGTCATTGCCGGCCTGATCTACGTGCTCTTGTTCGGCGCCCAGGGCTATTTCGGCGAGTGGCTGAGTGATCGCGATATCCAGATCGTCTTCGCCGTGCCGGGCATCGTCCTGGCGACGCTGTTCGTCACCGTGCCCTTCGTCGCCCGCGAGCTGATCCCGCTGATGCAGGAGCAGGGCAGTACCGAAGAGGAAGCCGCGCGGCTGCTCGGCGCCAGCGGCTGGCAGATGTTCTGGCACATCACCCTGCCGAACATCAAATGGGGCCTGATCTACGGCGTGGTGCTCTGCACCGCGCGGGCAATGGGCGAGTTCGGCGCGGTGTCGGTGGTCTCCGGGCATATCCGCGGGCTGACCAACACCCTGCCGCTGCACGTCGAGATTCTCTACAACGAATACAACCACGTCGCCGCGTTCAGCGTGGCCAGCCTGCTGCTGGCCCTGGCGCTGGTGATCCTGCTGCTCAAGCAGTGGAGCGAATCGCGCATCGCGCGCCTGAAAACCGGAGCACAGCCATGAGTATCGAAGTCCGTGACGTCAACAAGCGCTTCGGCCAGTTCCAGGCGCTGCAGGCGATCGACCTGCACATCCAGAGCGGCGAACTGGTCGCCCTGCTCGGCCCGTCCGGCTGCGGCAAGACCAGCCTGCTGCGCATCATCGCCGGGCTGGAAACGCCGGACAGCGGCAGCATCGTGTTCCATGGCGAGGATGTCTCCAGCCGCGATGTGCGCGACCGCAACGTCGGCTTCGTCTTCCAGCATTACGCTCTGTTCCGCCACATGACGGTATTCGACAACGTGGCCTTCGGCCTGCGCATGAAGCCGAAGAAGCTGCGCCCGAGCGAAGCGGTGATCGCCGCCAAGGTGCACGAGCTGCTGAATCTGGTGCAGTTGGACTGGCTCGCGGACCGTTACCCCGAACAGCTCTCCGGTGGCCAGCGCCAGCGCATTGCCCTGGCCCGCGCGCTGGCAGTGGAGCCCAAGGTGTTGCTGCTCGATGAGCCGTTCGGCGCGCTGGACGCCAAGGTGCGCAAGGAACTGCGCCGCTGGCTGGCGCGGCTGCACGAGGACGTGCACCTGACCTCCGTGTTCGTTACCCACGACCAGGAGGAGGCGATGGAGGTCGCCGATCGCATCGTGGTGATGAACAAGGGTGTGATCGAGCAGATCGGCACGCCGGCGGAGGTGTATGCCAACCCCGCCAGCGAGTTCGTCTACCACTTCCTCGGCGACGCCAATCGCCTGCAGCTGGACGAACAGCGCAGCGTGCTGTTCCGCCCGCATGAGGTTTCCCTGAGCTGTGAAGCGCTGGCCGAGCACCTGGCCGGCGAGGTGCGCGACATCCGCCCGCTCGGCGCGCTGACCCGCGTCACGCTGAAAGTCGCAGGGCAAGCCGAGCCGATCGAAGCGGAGGTCGGCAACGACCACGCCAGCCTGGTGGGCGTGCAACGCGGCAGCACGCTGTACTTCCAGCCCAAGGGGCAGGCACTGCGCGCAGGCTGATGCGTGCCGCCGGTCATATCGGGCGACAGAAGCGACTTGGCCGCGGCGGGCAACTGTCGCACCCTGTCGGCAGTCGCCCCTTATCGCGAGGCTCCCATGCGCATCACCCTGTTCAGCAGCAAGCCCTATGACCGTGACAGCTTCCAGGCCGCCAACCGCTCCCACGGCTTCGAGCTGCACTTTCTCGAGACCCGCCTGGACCCTGACACCGCGGCCCTGGCGACGGGCGCCGAAGTGGTCTGCCCGTTCGTCAACGACGTGCTCTCCGCCCCCGTGCTGGAGCAGCTCGCGGCCGGCGGCACGCAGCTGATCGCACTGCGCTCGGCCGGTTACAACCATGTCGATCTGCCCTGCGCCAGGCGTCTCGGCCTCCCGGTGGTGCGGGTGCCGGCCTACTCGCCGCATGCCGTGGCCGAGCACACCGTGGCACTGATCCTGGCGCTCAATCGCCGCCTGCCGCGTGCCTACAACCGCACCCGCGAAGGCAACTTCTCGCTGCAGGGGCTGACCGGCTTCGATCTGGTCGGCAAGCGCGTCGGCGTGGTCGGCAGTGGGCAGATCGGCGCGGTGTTCGCGCGGATCATGCAGGGCTTCGGCTGCGAGGTGCAGCTCTATGACCCCTACCCCAACCCGGAGCTGGAGCGCCTCGGCATGCGTTACGTGGCGATCGACGAGCTACTGGCCGGCAGCGATATCGTCAGCCTGCACTGCCCGCTCACCGAAGAGACCCGTCACCTGATCAACCAGCAGAGCCTGGCGACCATGAAACCGCACGCCATGCTGATCAACACCGGCCGCGGCGCGCTGATCGACACGCCGGCGCTGATCGGCGCGCTGAAGAGCGGCCAGCTCGGCTATCTGGGGCTGGATGTCTACGAGGAAGAAGCCGGGCTGTTCTTCGAGGATCACTCCGGCCTGCCGCTGCAGGACGATGTGCTGGCGCGGCTGCTGTCGTTCCCCAACGTGATCGTCACCGCCCACCAGGCCTTCCTCACCGAGGAGGCGCTGGCAGCCATCGCCGGCACCACCCTGGGCAACGTCGCTGCCTGGCAGGCCGGGCAGCTCGCCAATCAGGTCAGCGACTAGCGTCGAGCTGGCGCAGGCGCGCTTCCAGCAACGCGGGGAAGCGTTTGAACCAGGTCTGGTTCAGCGGTGAGGGATGCGGCAGTGGGTGCAGGGTGAAGGTTCGTGCGAGACCTTGCGCGTCCTGCAGGTCGATATCGAGGTTGGCCGTAAAGCGATCCTCACGCTGCCAGAACGCCTCCAGGCGCTGGCGCGCCTCGCGCGGCTGGTCGATGGCGAACCAGAGAAAGGCCTCGCGACCGAGAGTGACGATATGCCGGCCATGCCAGCTGTCGATCAGCAACTGGCGCATCAGCGGCTGGAAGCGGCGCTTCACCGCCATGGACCAGGCCTTGTTGCCGATGGGCTTGTACGGCACGGTGTTGATCCAGAAGTAGTGCCGGCCCAGCGCCCGGCCCGCCTCGAAGTCCGGCATCTCTGCGCCGTTCAGGTGGCGATAGAGCACGCGCCGGACGATTTGCCCGCCGGCGCCGATGAAGGGCTCGCCGTGACGCACTTCCTCGCGGCCCGGGTCGCGGCCAAAGAAGCAGAGCGGCGCGTCGGCATCACCGAGGCCGATGATCGGCTCCAGCGGATCACGGTCGTAGGTTGCATAGATCGCCGTATCGATGCCGTCGGTGTCGGCAGCGAGGTCACGCAGCGCCTGGCGCAGCGATGCAGGCACGCCGTTCAATAGTCGTCTTCTTCGACCAGTTCGACCGCCGCGGCGTCCAAGGCATAGGCGGCATCGGCCATATCGTTGCTGACCGGCTCGATCTGCAGGCGGCCGTCGACCCACAGCGGCGCGTAGATGTCCTCCAGGGCGATGCCCTTGGGGTAACGCACCAGCACGATCTGGTTCGGCGGCGGCGGCGGCACGTGGATGCAGGCACCGGGATAAGGGACGAGGAAAAACTCGGTGCTGCGCCCGCGGGCATCGCTTTCCAGCGGTACCGGGTAGCCACCGAGGCGGATCTCGCGGCCGTTCAGCTCGGCGACCGTCTTGGCCGAATACATCACCGCCGGCAGTCCGGCCTCCTGCTTGAGCCCGCCCTGATCGCTGAAGCCCAGGTCCTCGGGCGTCGCATGGTCGATCTCCGGCATCTCCTCCAGCGCCTGGCGATCCTCGGGCGGCATCAGTTCCAGCCAGTCGAGTTCCGATGGCGCGGCATGAACGGTGGCAACGAGGGCGAGACAGCAGAACAGCGAGGCGAGAGATGAACGCATGAGGTCACTACGTGAGAAGGAACGGGGCCGCAGGGCGCGGCCCCGCGGCGGGTCAGTGCTTGCGGCTGGTGACCATGCCGTAGATCACCAGCAGGATGATCGCACCGACCACGGCGCCGATAAAGCCTGCGCCCTCGCCCGCCTGGTACAGGCCGAGCGCCTGGCCGCCGTAGGTCGCCAGCAGCGAGCCGCCGATACCCAGCAGGATGGTCATGATCCAGCCCATGCTGTCGTCGCCCGGCTTCAGGAAACGCGCAACGAGGCCGACGATCAGGCCGATGATGATGGTGCCGATGATGCCCATGGTTGTGCTCCTCAGGTCCGAAAGGTGGGTAACCAATGGACCGGAGGGCGCCGCCGCCGTTCGCCGGCGCCGGACGGTCGGCCGTCAGGAATGCGGGATCAGGCTTTCCACGGCGGTGATCTGCCGGTCGAGGGTGGCGCGATCCGGGCAGCGCAGCGTGGCGTGGCCGACCTTGCGCCCGGCCTTGAAGGCCTTGCCGTAGTGGTGCAGGTGGCAATCCTCGATGGCGATCACCTTGTCCACCGGCGGCACTTCGCCGATGAAGTTGAGCATGGCGCTCTCGCCCAGCTTGGCGGTCGAGCCCAGCGGCAGGCCGGCGACGGCACGCAGGTGGTTCTCGAACTGGCTGCACTCGGCACCTTCGATGGTCCAGTGGCCGGAGTTGTGTACGCGCGGGGCGATTTCGTTGGCCTTCAGGCCGCCGTCCACCTCGAAGAATTCGAAGGCCAGCACGCCGACGTAGTCGAGCTTCGCGAGCACGCGACCGACATAGTCCTCGGCCAGCACCTGCAACGGATGGTTGCTGCTGGCCACCGACAACCGCAGGATGCCGCTCTCGTGGCTGTTGTGCACCAGCGGGTAGAAGCAGGTTTCGCCATCCCGGCCACGCACGGCGATCAGCGAGACTTCGCCGGTGAACGGCACGAAACCTTCCAGGATGCACGGGACGCTGCCCAGCTCGGCGAATGCACCGGCAACATCGGCCGGCTTGCGCAGCAGCTTCTGGCCCTTGCCGTCATAGCCCAGGGTACGGGTCTTGAGCACGGCGGGCAGGCCGATGCCGGCTACCGCGGCGTCGAGGTCGGCCTGGGACTGGATGTCGGCGAACGCCGGGGTGGGAATGCCGAGCTCCTTGAACATGGATTTCTCGAACCAGCGATCGCGAGCGATGCGCAGCGATTCGGCGCTCGGGTAGACCGGCACGAACTGCGAGAGAAAGGCCACCGTCTCGGCCGGCACGCTCTCGAACTCGAAGGTGACCAGGTCCACTTCGTCGGCCAGCCGGCGCAGGTGGTCCTTGTCATCGTAGTCGGCGCGGATGTGCTCGCCGAGGGCCTGGGCGCAGGCGTCCGGCGCGGGGTCGAGGAAGGCGAAACTCATGCCCAGCGGAGTGCCCGCCAGGGCCAGCATGCGGCCCAGCTGGCCGCCACCGATCACACCAATTTTCATATCAACGGCCCTTCTAGGCGGCAGATTCAGCGCGCGACGCGCGCGTCGCTGGGAAGCAGAGTTTAGTCCCGGCTCAACCGCGCGGGTCCGGATTGTCGAGCACGGTCTGGGTCTGCTCGTCACGGAATTTCTTCAGCGCCTGGTGATACTCGGGGAATTCATGGCCGAGGATGCTCGCCGAGAGCAGCGCGGCGTTGATCGCGCCAGCCTTGCCGATGGCCAGGGTGGCGACCGGCACGCCGGCCGGCATCTGCACGATGGACAGCAGCGAATCGACCCCGGAGAGCATCGACGACTGCACCGGCACGCCGAGCACCGGCAGATGGGTCTTGGCGGCGCACATGCCCGGCAGGTGGGCGGCACCGCCGGCACCGGCGATGATCACGCGCAGGCCGCGCGCTTCGGCCTGTTCGGCGTACTGGAAGAGCAGATCCGGGGTGCGGTGGGCGGACACCACCGTCACTTCATGGGGAATGCCCAGCTTTTCCAGCATGTCGGCGGTGTGGCTCAGGGTGGACCAGTCGGACTTGGAGCCCATGATCACGCCTACCAGTGCGCTCATCGTCGTGCCTCTCGTCGGGCGCCCGCGGGCGCGTCAATAACAACAAACCACGCAAAAGAGCGTGGCCTGGATGGGCGCGAACCGGCCACAGGCCGCCCGCGCGAAAGCCGCGCAGTATAGCGCAAGGCGTGACCGGCCAGTACCCCGCATGGTCGGGCCGCTAGCTCGATGCAGCCGGCGCCAGCCGTGGCAGCTCGATCCAGAAACGGCTGCCAACGCCCGGCTCGCTGTGCAGACCCATCTGGCCGTTCATCAGCCTGGCGAACTCCAGGCACAGCGACAGGCCGATACCGGTGCCCTGGATCATGCTGTTCTCCCGTCCCAGCCGCTGGAAGGGCTCGAACACCTGCGCCTGCTGCGCGGGGTCGATGCCCAGACCGGTGTCCTCCACCAGCAGACGTACATGGCTCGGGCTGGTCTCGGCACGCAGGCTGATGTGCCCCTCGGGCACGTTGTACTTCATGGCGTTGGACAACAGATTCAACAGCACCTGGCGCAGCCGCCGCGGCTCGGCGAGCACCAGCAGGCGCTCGTCCGGCAGGCTCAGGTCGAGCCGCAGCCCACGCTGCTGGATGTCCAGCGAGACCAGCTCGGCGCATTCGCGCATCAGCTCGCAGACGTTCACCGGCTGCAGCTCGAGCTGCGCCGGCTCGTTCTGCAGGCTCGACCATTCGAGGATTTCCCCCAGCAGCTGATTGAGGTGCCGGCTGGCCAGCAGGATCTCGTCGAGGTACTCGGCCGCCTCGGCCTGGCTCTCATCGTCGCAGTCCATGCGCATCAACTGGGCGAAGCCGAGGATGGCGTTGAGCGGCGTGCGCAGCTCATGGCTGATGCCCGACAGCAGCCGGCCCTTGGCTTCGCTGGCAGCCTGGGCCTGCAGCGTTGCCTCGCGCAGCTCCTCCTCGACCCGCTTGAGGGCGTCGATGTCCACATGGGTGCCGGCCAGCACGCGCGCCGCGCCGGTGTCCGGATCATGCTCGAGCACGCGCCCGCGACTGAGCAGCCAGTGGTATCCACCCATGCTGTCGGCGAAGCGGTACTTGGCCTCGTAGCGCTGCTGCAGCCCCTCGCGCACCCGCTCGATCTGCGCCAGCGCCTGGGGCAGGTCGTCCGGGTGGATGCGCTGACGGAAATCGCTGTCGCTGAGCTGCCCGGACGGTAGGCCGAAGCGCGCCACCATCGCGCCACGTACGCGCAGCGAATGGTTCGCCATGTCGTACTCCCAGAGGCTCTCGGTGGCGCTTTCCAGCACCAGTTCCAGGCGCCGCTGCGCTTCCCAGCGCTCGGACTCGCTGTAGGCCAGGCGGCTGCCAATCTCCTGGGTGTGCCGCGACATCTCGTCGAGTTCACGGATCTGCGCCTGCAGCGGCTCGGGCCGCCAGCGACCCAGGCCGATCTCGCCGAGCATCCGCGAGATGCCGGCGATGGGCGTCAGCAGCGCCTGGCTGAGCTGGCGCGCACGCAGCCACATGAGGGCGAAGAAGCCGATGTAGAACAGCACCAGGCCGGCGATCAGCAGGTAGCCGATCTGCCGATAGCGGCTGGCCAGGGCATTGGTCTGACGGAACACCGCGGCCTCGTCGACCACCGTCAGCAGATGCCAGCCGGTCTGCGCCACGGTGGTCCAGGCCACCAGCTGCGGCCTGCCGCCGAGCATCACCTGCTGCACGCCGCTGGCAGCGCCGGATATCGCCGCGGCCAGCTCGGCCGTTTCGGGACGTCGATCGAGGCGAAAGTCCTCGGGCTTGAACATCTCGCTGCGGATCGCATCCAGGTAGGAATGGTTGGTCAGCTCGGCCAGGCCGAAATCCGTCTCCCCGGGCTCCGGCAGGGCCATGATCGTGAGGTCGTCGCTGACCAGCATGGCATAGCCGCCCCAGGGCACCTGCAGCTGGCCGATCTGTTCGAGAATGCCGCTGACGGTGATGTCGATGCCCACCACGCCTTCGAGGAAATCGTCGCGATAGACCGGTGCGATCGCCGACATCATCCAGCCGTGTCCGGCCGGGTCGAGGTACACATCGGTCCAGACCACGCCGCGCTCCGGGTTGTGCTCGGCATCGGCGAGGTAATAGAAGTTGTACTTGGGGATATCCATGTCCGCCGGGTACTGGTCGAGGGTGAAGAACCACGGGTAGATATGGTTGAAGCTGTCCCAGCTGTTGAAGTAGAGGCTGGCGATCAGCGGATTGCGCGCCTCGATCTCCTTCATCAGCGGCTCGAGCTGTCGCAGCCGCGCGATCTTCTCCAGATCGTGGCGCTCGGCGGGCGTCGCTCCGGAGTAGAAGACCGCGGCACCGCCATTGTTTTCCGGGCTGTAGCGCACGCCATCGGCGCTCAGCGCCAGCTCCGGCAGTGCCGCCGGCTCGCCACCGTGCAGCGCCTGGGCCGTGAGGTTGCGATACATCTGAGTGAGCGCGCCGATCTGGCTGAGCTGCTCGCTGACCAGGCGCGATTCGAGGCTGACCGCTGCCTGCAGATCATTGAGCGCGGTGTCGCGCAGGTACTCGATCTGCGCATCGCGAATCGCGTTGTTGGTCAGCAGATAGATCGCGATCAGCGCGGTTTCCACCAGAACCAGCGGAATCAGCGCGCTGCGGACGAAGGCCCGCCAGATCCACTGACGCAGGCCGATTGGGTTAGCGGTGGGCACGACTGGGCTCCAGCGGCCGCGCAGGGCAGGCAATCAGCAGAGGGGCGGCCGGCGGCGATCATAACATCGCCACCGCAGCGGCGGACTACGGCCTTGGCCGCATGCCCGGCGCGGCGATCAGGACGCGCTGGCCAGACTCGCGGCCGGGCTCGCGCTGCGTCGACACTGCTTGGCCATCGCCGCCAGCCGCACCGCCACGTTGGCCGTACCGTAGCCGGCGTAACCATTGCAGCGCTGCAGGATTTCGAAGAAGAAGCGTCCCTCGAAGGGCTCGGTGTAGACGTGGAACAGCTCGCCGCCCTCGGCGTCGCGGTCGTACAGCACGTTGTAGCGCGCCAGTTCGGCGAGCAGCCGATCGTCGAAGTCGAAACGGGCGGCCAGGTCGTCGTAGTAGTTGCGCGGAATTTCCAGCAGCGGCACCCCGGCCGCCTGCGCCCGAGCCACCTCGGCGAAGATGTCGTCACAGGCGAAGGCCACATGATGCACGCCGGCACCGCGGTAACTGGACAGCGCCTGGGCGATCACCGTGTCGCGATCCTGCGAGGTGTTGAGCGGCAGCCGCACCCGTCCGCAGGGGCTGCGCACGGCACGGCAGCGCATCAGCCCGTAGGGGTCGGGCAGCAGCAGCTCGTCATCGGCCTCGAAGTCGAACAGGCTGCGGTAGAACAGCACCCAGCTGGCCAGGCTCTCGGCCGGCAGCGCCGTGGCCATGTGGTCGATGCGTTGCAGGCCCGCGCCCACTGGCGCCACGGCATGCAGGCGGAAATCGATGTCGTAGTTGCTCTGGCCCGGCGCGCCGGATTCGAGCAGGTAGATCAAGCTGCCATCCGGTGCCCGCACGGCCGGAATCTGCCGCTCGTTCGGCCCGATCAGCCCACGATAGGGCTGACCACCGAAGGCGCAGGCGCGCGCCAGGGCCGAGGCCTCGTCATCGATCTTCAGCGCCATGGCGCACACCGAGGGGCCGTGTGCCTCGAAGTAATTGTGCGCGAAGGAATACGGCTCGGCGTTGAGCACGATGTTGATCTCGCCCTGGCGGTACAGCTGCACCTCCTTCGAGCGGTGCTGGCCGACGTGGGCGAAGCCCAGCTGCTGCAGCCAGTTGCCCAGGCGCGCGGCATGTGGCTCGTCGACGGCGAACTCGAGAAAGTCGATGCCCTCGTAACGGGGCGCGGGTGGCGGTGCGAACAGCGCCTGGGCGGCTGGCGCCGAGCTGGCGCTGGTCGCCAGACGCTGGCCGGTCAGCTCTTCCAGGTGCATCAGCGCGCGCAGACCATCGGCGGCGATGCCCCTGGGCGGCGCGGCGCGAAACCCGTCGTTGAACACCTCCAGCGACAGCGGCCCGCTGTAGCCGGCCTGCAGCACCGGCGCGAGGAACCCTGCCAGGTCGAACTCGCCCTGACCGGGGAAACAGCGGAAGTGCCGGCTCCACTCCTGCACGTCCATGGCCAGCACGGGCGCATCGGCCAGCTGCACGAAGAAGATCCGCTCGCCGGGTATCTCGACGATGCCGCTCGGATCGTCGCCCAGGGCCAGGGTATGGAAACTGTCGAGAATCACCCCCAGCGCCGGATGATCGACCTGCCGCACCAGCGTCCAGACATCGCGCCAGGTCTTCACGTGGCGGCCCCAGGCCAGCGCTTCGTAGCCGACCCGCAGCCCGCGAGCGCCGGCGCGCTCGGCGATGAGGGCGAGGTCGCCGAGCAGCGTTTCGCGGTCGCCCAGCGCGTCGGCTTGCACGTTGCTGCACAGCAGCATGAGTTCGGCGCCGAGCTCCTGCATCAGATCGAACTTGCGCTCGGCGCGATCGAGGTTGCGCTGCAGGCGCTCGCGCGGGCAGCCCTCGAAGTCGCGGAACGGCTGGAACAGCGTGACCGCCAGGCCCAGATCCTCGCAGCGCCGGCGGATGTCCTGCGGGCTGCCGGAGTGGTAGAGCAGGTCGTTCTCGAACAGTTCGATGCCGTCGAAGCCGGCGGCCGCCGCGGCCTCGAGCTTCTCCGGCAGGGTCCCGCTGAGGGATACGGTGGCGATCGAGCGCTTCATGCGGTTACTCCTGTTACCGGGGTGTCGGGGCCTTGCCGGCCACCGGCCTGTGATTGCCGCGACCATGCTCAGGGCGCCATGCCATCGCGCTTGGCCGGCTCGGTCAGCGGCAGGATCAGGCCGCTCTGGCCGGGCATCGCGGCGGCCGAGTCTTCCAGCAGCGCCCGCAACGGCGTGGCGATGGAGGCGGTGTAGTCCTTCACGCAGCGGTGGTGGCCGCCGAGCACGTCGTAGCTCTCGAAGCTGGTGCCCATGTTGCGCCAGGCGCGGCTGGTGTAATCGGCGGAGAAGTACACCACCGGTGCGTCGATGCGCTCGGGCAGGTAGCGCGCCATCACCAGCGAGTAACGCAGGAAGCGCGCGCGCACCTCGCGGTCACGCGCGGTGGGCGGCGTCGGCACATGGCCGGCCAGGCGCTCGCGCACCATGCGCACGCTGCGCCGCGCGACCTTCCAGGCCAGGTTGGCGATGCGCTTGGGATAGGGCCACTTGCTGGATTCACCGAAGCGGCTGAGGGCCTCGTAGGCCCGCGCCAGGTACATGTCCGGCAGGACGCGATCGAGGCTGCGCAGGATCACCCGCGACCAGGGCCGCACGTTGGCCGTCGGCGGATCGATCAGCGCGACGATCTCCACGCTGTGGCCGGCCTCGCGAAGCATGCGCGCGGCCTCGAAGGCCACCAGCGCGCCGTTGCAGTAGCCACCGATGCGATATGGCCCCTGCGGTTGGCGTTCGAGGATCAGTGGCAGGCGCTCGCGGGCCATCTGCTGCACCGACTCGGGGATCGCCTCGTCGCCCATGCCATGCGGCGCGATGGCGGTCAACGGCTGCTGCGGCCCGAGCAGGCGCGCCAGGCGCCGGATGTAATAGCCACCGTGGGCGAAATCGCCGTGGAACCAGAACAGCGACTGCCGTCCGGCCTGGGCGTTGAAGTCGATCACCGGGATGACGTGCGAAGCTAGGTTTTCCAGGCGCAGCGCCAGCTCGCGGGCCGTCTCGGCTTCCACCAGCACCGACTCGGGAATCACCCGACCGAGCATCTGTTCCAGCTCGGTGAGCATCTCGGTGGCCAGCAGCGAATCACCGCCGCTGTCGAGAAAGTTGTCCTCCGGGCCGACCGCATCGGTCTTCAGCAGGCGCCTCCAGATGGCCAGCACGTCCTGTTCCAGCTGCGAAGCCGCGACCGCGCCGGTCGCCAGCCGGGCACGCTCGCTGCGCTGCTGGACGTAGTCGTCGGCCAGGCGATGGCGCAGCACCTTGCCGGTCAGCCCGCGCGGCAATGCCTCGACGAACTGCACCCGCCGCGGCACCTTGAAGTAGACCAGCTCGTCGCGCAGGAAACGCTGCAGCTCGGCGCCCGTCACCGCCATTGCCGGACGCAGTACCACGGCCGCGGCGACGTCCTGGCCGAGGCGCTGATGGGGTACGCCGAACGCCGCGGCTTCGGCCACGGCCGGATGGCGCAGCAGCGCGGCATCGACTTCCGAGAGGCTGACCTTCTCGCCACCGCGGTTGATCACCTCGCGCAGACGCCCGTGCAGGTGCAGGAAGCCTTCTTCATCGAGGCTGCCGATGTCGCCGGTGTGGAACCAGCCGTCACGTAGCGCCTTGTGGTTGAGTGTCTCGTCGCCGAGGTAGCCGGGCATCACCGTGGCGCCGCGCACGCGGATCTCGCCGCGCTCGCCAGGGGCGACCGGTTGACCGTCCTCGCCGACGATGCTCAGGGTCTCCGGCCAGGGACGCCCGACCGTGCCGGGCTTGCGCGCGTCCGGGGTGTTGGCGGCGATCTGCGCGGCCTCGCTGGAGCCGTAGTGTTCCAGCAGCGGGAAGCCCAGGGTGCGCTCGAAGCTGTCGATGATCTCCTGCCCCAGCGGGGCGCCGCCGGAAGAAGCGAAACGCGGCCGCTGCCGCCCCAGGCCCTCGGGATGCGCGCGGGCCGCCTCGAGGATCGCCAGGTGCAACGCCGGCCCGGCGGAATACCAGCTCGGCCGCAGCGTCTCGAACCATTCATGCACGTCCACCACCGCCGGACTGAGCGGAAAGGCCACGCTACCGCCGCCGAGCAGCGGCGTGAGGATGGTGACCTTCAGGCCGTGGGAGTAGTAAGGCGCCGAAACGCACAGGCAACGATCGTCGCCATCCAGGCCGAACCAGCGCTGCCACTTGCGCGCGGCGGTCAGCATGTTGCGATGGGTGAAGGGAATCAGCTTGGGCAGCGCGGTGGTGCCCGAGCTGCGCAGGATGAACGCCGGGGCGTCCGGTTCCGGCAGCTCATCCGGTGCAGGCCGTGCCGCGACCGGCATCGCGAGCTGCAGCGCCGGCGAGCCGTCTTCCGCCGCCTCGGCGCTGATCAATGGCAGGCCGTGGCGTTCGGCGGCGCGTCGCCCCTGCTGGTCGCCATCGCTGGCAATCAGCAGCGCATCGAGCGGAAGCTGCTGGAGGAACTGGTCCAGCTCGGCCGTGCCGAGGCGCGGATCGAGCGGTACGGCGACCGCCGAACAGCCGATGGCGATGATGGCGACCGCGGCCTGCGGCGCTTCCGGCAGCATCACACCGATGCGCGCATCGCGGCCGAAACCGGCCTGGCGCAGCTGCCGGCGTGTCTGCTCGATCACCTGTTGCAGGCCGCGGTGATCCAGCGCTGCGTAGCGCGTGGAGAGCACGGCGGGCTGCTCCGGTACGCGGCTCGCCAGCTGGGCGAACGCCGCGTACAGGGTGGTGGGCTCGGCGCTGACAGAGTCGGAGTCGGGCGCAGGGAAAGCCGACCCCGATTGGGGCACGGCGGCGTCGAAGTCGTGGTTCACGGCTGTCTTTCCTTGGCTAGGGTCCGGCTTGGCCATGGCGCGGATTGCAGACCTAAGACAGCACCCCTCAAAAAAGTTGCCGCTTGTTAAGCAACAAAACTTTGCCGTTGGCGGCACAATTCGCCAATTTACCGTCATCCCCGATCCCGACGGCGCCACCGAAGGGCTTTAGCCTGCGCTCCGGCGGCAACTCACTCGGTAGCGATGGCGCGGCTCTCCAGTCGTCGCCAAAGCAGGCGCACCGCCCCCTTGCGCATCAGCGAGCAGCGATACAGGCGAATTTCCAGCGGCACTCGCCACTGCTCGCCGCCACAGATCGCCAGCTCGCCGCGCTCGAGTTCCGGCTCCACACTCAACCGCGGCACCCAGGCGATCCCCAGCCCCTGCAGCGCCATGCTTTTCAGGCTGTCGGCCATGGCTGTCTCGTAGACGGTGGTCGAGCGCAACGCGCGCTGGCGCAGCAGCAGGTTCACCGAACGGCCGAGAAAGGCACCAGCGCTGTAGGCCAGCAAGGGCACGGTCTGGCCACTGTCGACGTCATACAGTGGCGTGCCGTCCGGCCCCACCGCGCAGACCGGCAGCATCTCGGTGCGCCCCAGGTGCAGCGAGGGAAACAGTTCCGGGTCGAGCTGCAGCGCGGCATCCGGATCGTAGTAGGCCAGGATCAGGTCGCAACCTCCCTCGCGCAGCACATGCACCGCCTCGCCGACGTTGGTGGCGATGAGCCGGGTGGCCAGGTTCAGGCCCTCGTGGCGCAGCCCGGCGATCCACGCCGGAAAGAAGCCCAGCGCCAACGAGTGCGCCGCGGAAATCTGCAGCACCTCGCCCTGCTGGCCTTCGACATGGTGCAGGTGACGCACCACCTCGCCGAGCTGCTCGACCATGTTGCGCGCACTGACCAGAAACAGCTGGCCGGCCTCGGTCAGTTCGATGGGCGTGCGCGAACGGTTGATCAGTTGCAGGCCCAGGGCCTCTTCCAGCGAACGGATGCGCCGACTGAACGCCGGTTGGGTGACGAAGCGGCGCTGCGCCGCCTGGGAGAAGCTGCGGGTTGCCGCGAGGGCGACGAAGTCTTCCAGCCACTTGGTTTCCAGATTCAATATGAAGCTCCTCGATACGATGGCGACGAACGGGAAGTCACACGCTCATTATGCCGTTTCGGCATGGGACAGCCAGCAACGGCATTGGCCGCACACGCCCCGCAGGCCTTATTTTAGGGCCACTGCAGCACTGCCTGCGCCTATCCGAGCCACGTTACCATCATGTCCGAAGTTGCATCATCGCGAATCGAAAAAGACCTGCTTGGCACCCTCCCCGTTCCCTCCGAGGCCTATTACGGCATCCAGACCCTGCGCGCACTGCACAACTTCCGCCTGTCCGGCGTGCTGCTGTCGCACTACCCGAAGCTGATCGTCGCCCTGGCGATGGTCAAGCAGGCGGCGGCGGATGCCAATCGCGACCTGGGCTACCTGCCCGAAGCCAAGCACGTGGCCATCAGCCAGGGCTGCGCGCGACTGATTCGCGGCGAGTTCCACGAGCAGTTCGTTGTGGACATGATCCAGGGCGGCGCCGGCACCTCGACCAACATGAATGCCAACGAGGTGATCGCCAACCTGGGTCTTGAGGCCATGGGCCACGCCAAGGGTGAATACCAGTACCTGCACCCGAACAACGACGTGAACATGGCGCAGTCCACCAACGACGCCTATCCCACCGCCATTCGCCTGGGCCTGTTGCTCGGCCATGACACGCTGCTGGCCAGCCTGGAGAGCCTTTGCGAGGCGCTGACCGGCAAGGGCCACGCCTTTGCCCATGTGCTGAAGATGGGCCGCACCCAGCTGCAGGACGCGGTGCCGATGACCCTCGGTCAGGAATTCCATGCCTTCGCCACCACCCTGGGCGAAGACCTGCTGCACCTGCGCCGCTTCGCCCCGGAGCTGCTGCTGGAAGTGAACCTCGGCGGCACCGCCATCGGCACCGGCATCAATGCCGACCCGCGCTACCAGGCCATCGCCGTGCAGCGCCTGGCCCAGATCAGCGGCCAGCCGCTGCGCCAGGCCGCCGACCTGATCGAGGCCACCTCGGACATGGGTTCGTTCGTGCTGTTCTCCGGCATGCTCAAGCGCCTGGCGGTGAAGCTGTCGAAGATCTGCAACGACCTGCGCCTGCTCTCCAGCGGCCCGCGCACCGGCTTCAACGAAATCAACCTGCCACCGCGCCAGCCGGGCAGCTCGATCATGCCGGGCAAGGTCAACCCGGTGATCCCCGAGGCGGTCAACCAGGTCGCCTTCGAAGTGATCGGCAACGACCTGGCGCTGACCATGGCCGCCGAAGGCGGGCAGCTGCAGCTCAACGTCATGGAGCCGCTGATCGCCTACAAGCTGTTCGATTCGATCCGCCTGCTGCAGCGCGCCATGGACATGCTGCGCGAGCATTGCATCGAAGGCATCACCGCCAACGAGGCGCGCTGCCGCGAGCTGATGGAAAGCTCCATCGGCCTGATCACCGCGCTGAACCCCTACATCGGCTACGACAACAGCACCCGCCTGGCCCGTGAGGCCCTGCTCGGCGGCCGCAGCGTGCTGGAGCTGGTGCGCGAGGAACGGCTACTGGACGAGGCCATGCTGGCCGAGATCCTGCGCCCTGAAAACATGATCGCGCCACGCCTGGCCCCGCTGGCGGTGTGATCGCTCCCTGCGCCCGGCATATAGCCGGGCGCTTGCTTTACGGGCCGCCAGCCCGGCCCGTTCGCACAATAAAAACAACAGGAAGACCCATGACTCAGAGTACGACCCTCTCCACTCCCCTGCGCCTGCTCGTCCGCCTGCCGCTCTGGCAGCAGATCCTCATCGGCCTGGCCCTCGGCGTCGCCGCCGGCATGGCCTTCGGCGCGGATGCGCAGCTGCTGGCCCCCGTCGGCACGCTGTTTCTCAACGCGATCAAGATGCTCATCGTGCCGCTGGTGTTCGTTTCGCTGGTGGCTGGCATCACCTCGATGCAGGACAGCGCCAAGCTCGGGCGCATCAGCCTCAAGACCATCGGCATCTATCTGGTGACCACCGCCTTTGCGGTCAGCATTGGCCTACTGTTCGGCGCGCTGTTCAGCCCCGGCGAAGGGATGAACATGGTCGCCAGCGGCAACGAACAGGCCAAGCAGGCGCCCTCGCTGGTGTCGATCCTGGTCGGCCTGGTGCCGTCCAACCCGGTCACTGCCTTTGCCGAAGGCAACATCCTGCAGATCATCGTTTTCGCCATCGCTCTGGGTGTGAGCATCAACCTGATCGGCGAGCGCGGCGCGCCGGCGGTGCGCCTGTTCGATGCGCTGGCCGAGACCTTCTACAAGCTCACCGACCTGGTGATGCGCGTCGCGCCGATCGGCGTCTTCGCCCTGACCGCCGGCGTGGTCGGCAGCCATGGCGCCGAAGTGCTGCTGCCGCTGGCGGGTGTGATCGGCGTGATCTACCTGGCCAGCATCGCCCACGTGCTGCTGGTCTACGGGGGGCTGCTCGGCCTGCTGGGGCGGCTCAATCCGCTGCGCTTCTTCCAGGGTATCGCCCCGGCGCTGGCGGTGGCCTTCAGCACCTCGAGCAGCTCCGGCACCCTGCCGGTGTCCATCGAATGCGCACGCAAGAACCTCGGCGTATCCGAGGGCGTCGCAGGGTTCGTGCTACCGGTGGGCGCGACGATCAACATGGACGGCACGGCGATCTACCAGGGCGTGCTCGCACTGTTCATCGCCCAGGCCTTTGGCATCGACCTGGGCGCCGGGCAGTACGCGATGATCATCCTCACCGCGACGCTGGCCTCCATCGGCACCGCCGGCATTCCCGGCGCCGGGCTGATCATGCTCGGCCTGGTGCTCACCGCCGCCGGTCTGCCGCTGGAAGGCGTGGCGCTGATCGCCGGGATCGACCGCATCCTCGACATGGCGCGCACCACGGTGAACGTCGCCGGCGACCTGATGACCACCACCCTGGTCGGTCGCAGCGAAGCCGAACTCGACCGCGCGATCTACGACAGCAGCAACAAGGAGTGAGGACGCACGACTCACTCGATGCCGAACAGCCCGTTCTCCACACGCGGCGTCGCCAGACGCTCGCGGATGTCCGGGTCGATACGCGGGTCGTCCGGGCTGTAGAGCATCACCTGGCGGTAGGCACTGACGCGGTTGATCTCGCTGCCCAGATATTCCCATACCACCGGCGTGCTGGCCGGGGTACGGCGGTCACCGGAGGAGACACCGGTCTTCAGCCCATTGAGGCGGGTGATGCGGCTCTTGAAGCTGGGAATGAGGATGGTCTGGCTCATCTCGTTGAGCGTCAGCGACTCGTAATCGATCAGGAACAGGCGGTCCTGCAGGCCGAACGCAGCACCCAGGTAGCGACAGCGAACCCAGTCCTCGGCCTGGCCGAGCGTCGGGCTGGCGCGCTCCTGGCGCTCCTGGCGCTCGAACAGGTACAGGCCGTCCTCCTCGCGCAGATGCACCAGGGAGATCAGCACGCTGCCCGGTACCGACATGCAGTTGGCGTATTCGAAGTAGTAGCCGCAGTAGCGCGACAGGCTGGCGGCGTGCTCGCGCAACGGCTGCAGCAGACTCAGCAGCGGGTCGCTGCGCGGCATTGCCTGGGCCTCGGGGTGGCGCGCACCGATCAGCCGGGCGAACTGCTCCGGCGGCATTTCCAGCTCGTAGCCTTCGACCCCGAAGAAGTCGCCGATGCGCTTGAGGTTGAACGGCGTCGGCCGGCTCTGCCCGCCCAGGTACTTGTTGAACTGGGCGCGATTGATGGCGAGCTTGCGGCACACCTCGGCGATGGACCGGTAGTGGCTGCACAGCAGCTTGAGATTTTCAGCAAGGTGGGAGGTCACAGGAGATGGCCCTGATCTGGCGCGAGTGTCGCCATTCTAGCATCAGGTCGCGCCACATCGCGGCCAGCCGCGAAATTGCTCCGCACGCCCTGCTGTTGAAACATCCCCCGCTTGCACGGCGCAGCGGCGCGCGCCGGACGCCCTAACAACGACAACAAGGTGAACATCGCCATGCTCGACCTTCTCAACGACCTTATCTGGAGCAAACTGCTGATCGTCATGCTGATCGGTCTGGGTCTGCTCTTCACCATCCGTTCCGGCTTCGTCCAGTTCCGCTATTTCGGCAACATGTTCACGATCTTCGGCCACGCCTTCGAGCGGCAGCCGGGACAGCTCTCTTCCTTCCAGGCGCTGATGCTCTCGGTAGCCGGCCGGGTCGGCGCGGGCAACATCGCCGGCGTGTCCGTGGCGATCATGCTCGGCGGCCCGGGCGCGATCTTCTGGATGTGGGTGGTGGCGCTGGTGGGCATGGCCACCAGCTATTTCGAATGCTCGCTGGCACAGCTGTACAAGCGTCGCGAGCCCGACGGCACCTATCGCGGCGGCCCGGCGTTCTACATCCAGCACGGCCTCGGCCAGCGCTGGCTGGGCATCCTGGTGTCGATCCTGCTGCTGATGACCTTCGGCTTCGGCTTCAACGCCGTGCAGTCGTTCACCGTCGCCAGCTCGCTGCACGACACCTTCGGCGTACCCACCGTGGCCAGCGGCATCGCCCTGACCCTGGTGATCGGCGGCATCATCTTCGGCGGCATCCGTCGCATCGCCAAGTGGGCCGACGTGCTGGTGCCGGTCATGGCGTTTTCCTACCTGGGCATGGCGCTGTTCGTCATCGGCAGCAACTTCAGCGCGATTCCGGAAACCTTCGGCCTGATCTTCCGTAGCGCCTTCGGCCTCGAGCAGGCCTTCGCCGGCGGTATCGGCGCGGCCATTCTGATGGGCGTCAAGCGCGGCCTGTTCTCCAACGAGGCGGGCCTGGGCAGTGCGCCGAACGTCGCTGCGGTGGCCGAGGTCAAGCACCCGGTGGCGCAGGGTATCGTGCAGTCGCTGTCGGTGTTCATCGACACCATCATCCTGTGCAGCTGCACCGCGCTGATCATCCTGCTCTCCGGCGTCTACGAGCCGGGCATGGACCAGGCCGGCGTGGTGCTGACCCAGACCGCCGTCGCTGCCGTCGTTGGCGAGTGGGGCCGGGTGTTTGTCAGCGTCGCACTGCTGCTGTTCGTGTTCACCACGCTGATCTACAACTACTACCTGGGCGAAAACGCGCTGGGCTTCTTCACCGAGAAGCGCACCCCGGTGGTGATCTACCGCGTGCTGGTGATCATCCTCGTGCTCTGGGGGTCGGTGCAGGACCTGGGCACCGTGTTCGCCTTCGCCGACGTCACCATGGGCCTGCTGGCCATCGCCAACCTGATCGCCGTGGCCCTGCTGTTCAAGGTCGGCCTGCGCCTGATGCGCGACTACGACAGCCAGATCCGCGCCGGCATCGAGCAGCCCGTGCTCGATCCGAAGAACTACGCCGATCTGGACCTCGATCCGGCCGTGTGGCAGGCCAATGCCTCTGCCACGACGGACGCCTCCGCGCGGCGCTGACCGCGACGCGACAGGCCGGTCACCCGCCGCTCCGTTAACATGCGACGGCGGGTGGCCAGCCCACCCGCCCGATTTCCCGACGACCTGCGCCGATCAGCGAGGAGCGCGCGTGAACCCATCTATCCAACGCCTGCTGGTCCTCTACACCGGCGGCACCATCGGCATGCAGCAAAGCGCCGCCGGGCTGATGCCGGCATCCGGCTTCGAAGCCCGCATGCGCGAACAGCAGGCGCACGAGGCCGGGCCGCTGCCGGACTGGACCTTCCACGAGCTGCAGCCACTGCTGGACAGCGCCAACATGCATCCACGCCACTGGCAGCAGATGGCCGAGCGCATCCGCAGCGCGGTGACGGCGGAGGGCTGCGATGCCGTCCTGCTGCTGCATGGCACCGACACCCTGGCCTACAGTGCCGCCGCGCTGTCGTTCCAGCTGCTCGACCTGCCCGTACCGGTACTGCTCACCGGCGCCATGCTGCCGGCCGGTAGCGAGGGCAGTGATGCCTGGCCCAATCTGTTCGGTGCCATGCGCGCCCTGCAGGCCGGCCGGGTGAGCGGTGTGCAGCTGTACTTCAACGGTGCGCTGCTGCACGGCGCGCGGGTCAGCAAGCTGCGCAGCGACGCCTTTGATGCCTTCGCCGAAGCGCCGCGCCAACGCTTGGCGAACGCCACCGCCGAGCGCCCGCCGGCCTTGCTGCCCCGGCGCCCGGCACAGGTCATGGTGCTGCCGCTGTATCCCGGCGTCGGCGCGGCACAGGTCCAGGCGCTGGTGGCCAGCGGCGCCCAGGCGCTGCTGCTGGAATGCTACGGCAGCGGCACCGGGCCGGCGGACGACGCCGAGTTCGTCGCGGCGCTGCGCCAGGCACACCGCCAGGGCGTGGTGCTGGCGGCGATCAGCCAGTGCCCGGGCGGCCATGTGGATTTCGGGGTCTATGCTGCCGGCAGCGCGCTGCGTGATGCCGGGCTGGTCTCCGGCGGCGGCATGACTCGCGAAGCGGCTCTGGGCAAGCTGTTCGCCCTGCTCGCCGCCGGCCTCGACCAGGCCCAGGTGGAACACTGGTTCTGCCGTGACCTGTGCGGCGAAATGGCGGGCTGACGCCAGCCCCAAGTGAAACGCCTGCGGCCGATCGGCAGCCGCACTGGCGACTGGCGAGACCCGCCCGGCACCGCTACTCTCTGATGCGCCAACAACTACAAAAAAATGCGTCAAGGAGCCGATGCCATGGCCAGATCCCGAACTGCCCGGGCGCTGTTCGCCCTGCTCGTCAGTGCTGCGTTCAGCGTCCGGGCCGAACTGCCCGCCAACTACCCGATCACCCTGCAGACCGACAGCTTCCCGCCTTTCAACATGGGGCCCAACAGCAAGGGCTTCGCCCGCGGCGACGACGTGCAGGGAATCGCTGCCGATACGGTGCGCGACATCTTCCGGCGCGCCGGCGTCTCCTACAACCTGACCCTGCGTGGCCCCTGGAGCCGGCTCTACGAACAGACCCAGCAGCAGCCCGCCCACGGTCTGTTCTCGGTGGCGCGCACGCCGCAGAACGCCGGTCAGTTCAAATGGGTCGGGCCGCTGGCACACCATGACAGCGTACTGCTGGCGCCGGCCGGCAAGGGCATGAAGTTCGACAGCCTGGCCCAGGCCCAGGGCTACCAGATCGGTGGACATGCCAACGGCACCGTCAGCCTGTTTCTGGAAAGCCAGGGCATCCGCACCAGCAACAGCCTCAACGACGCCGAAAACCTGCGCAAGTTGCTGACCGGGCGCATCGACCTGTGGGCCGTGGCCGATCCGGTGTGGCGCTACTTCGCCCGGCAGCAGGGCGTCGAGGAAGGCCAGCTGCAGGTGGCGCTGAGCTTTCGCACCGAACCGCTGTACCTGGCGCTGAGTCCGGATACCCCCGATGCCGTGGTGAACCGTCTGCAGAAAGCCCTCGACGAGGTGATCGCCGAAGGTTACGCCGGCTGCAGCAAGACACCGGACCTCTGCTACCTGATCCAGAACCGCGGCAAGACGCTGGCCGGCAGCCGATGAGCCCTCAGCTCGCCTGATAGCGGGCGCGTGGCGTGGCCATTGGCAGTGGGCCGTCGCCGATCATGCGGAACTCGCCTTTCTCGGCGTCGTAGGCGCGGATCTCGCTGGTGCCGATGTTGTAGATCCAGCCATGGATGAACAGCTGACCGCTGGCCAACCGCGCCGCCACCGAAGGATGGGTGCGCAGGTGGTCGAGCTGCGCGACCACGTTCTCCTCGGTGAGGATGCCCAGGGTGTTGTGGTCGGCACAGCCGCAGTTCTGCTCCACGACGATCTTGGCCACCTCGGCATGTCGCAGCCAGCCCTTGACCGTCGGCATCCGCTCCAGCTGCGCCGGATTGAGCACCGCCTTCATGGCACCGCAGTCGGAATGGCCGCAGACGATGATGTGCTGTACGCCGAGGGCCATCACGGCGAATTCGATGGCGGTCGACACGCCGCCGTTCATCTGCCCGTACGGCGGGACCACGTTGCCGACGTTGCGGGTGACGAACAGGTCGCCGGGCGAACTCTGGGTGATCAGCTCCGGGATGATCCGTGAGTCGGCACAGGTGATGAACATCGCCCGGGGTTTCTGCTCGTAGGCGAGCTTCTCGAACAGTTCGCGCTGCTGCGGATACACCTCTTCGCGGAAGCGCTTGACGCCTGAGACGATGTGGTCGAGGGCCTCCTGGGCGGTTTCGCCCGTCTTGTCGTCGCTCATGTTCACTTCTCTCCAGTTGCAAGGGTAGGCGCCATCACGGCGCGTCAGAATACGGACCAGCCAATGCGCTGCGACAGCGCCTCCAGCGCGGCCATGCCGATCAGCGAGTTGCCGGCGGCGTTCAGTTCGGGCGACCAGACGCAGACGGTGAAGCGCCCCGGCACCACCGCGACGATGCCGCCGCCGACACCGCTCTTGCCGGGCAGACCGACCCGGTAGGCGAAGTTGCCGGCCTCGTCGTACAGGCCACTGGTGGCCATGATGGCGTTGACCTGCTTGGTCTGGCGCGGCGAGAGCACGGCCTCGCCGCCCTGCGGACAGATGCCGTCGCGGGCGAGGAAGCCGAACGCTCGGGCCAGGTCGACGCAGGTCATACGCAGTGCGCAATGATGGAAATAGCTGCGCAGCACCGCCTCGACGTCGTTATGGAAGTTGCCGAATGCCTGCATCAGGTAGGCCATGGCGGCGTTGCGTGCGCGATGCTGGTATTCGGACTCGGCGACCTTGGTGTCCGAGACGATCAGCGGGTTGCCCGACAGGTGCCGGACGAAGTCGCGCATCGACAGCTCCGGAGTGGCGAAGCGCGACTGGTTGACATCGCAGATCACCAGCGCGCCGGCGTTGATGAACGGGTTGCGCGGGCGGCCGCGCTCGAATTCCAGCTGCACCAGCGAATTGAACGGCTGCCCGGACGGCTCGTGACCGAGGCGCTCCCACAGCGACTCGCCCCGATGGCCGATGGCCTGCACCAGGCTGAACACCTTGGAGATGCTCTGGATCGAAAACGGTGTCCGCGCATCGCCGGCCTCGAACAATTCGCCCTCGGCGCTGCACACGGCAATACCCAGCTGGTCGGCTGGCACGTCGGCCAGCGCCGGAATGTAGTCGGCCACACGGCCGCGCCCGAGCAGCGGGCGTACTTCGTCGAGAATCTCCTGCAGCAGGGCGTGCATCGGCAGCTCCGTCGGTTCCTGGTCGAGGATGGACGTCCGCCGGCCAGGCGGCATCACAGCGCGGATCAGAACTTCTCCGGGCGCAGCACTTCCACCTCGGTCAGGTAGCAGACCATGGCGAAATTCGCGTAGTAGCGCGCCTGCAGGTGCTCGGCGATGCGCTCGGCGACGTCGCGACTGCAGATCACTTCCAGGCGGATGTTGCCATCGGTCTCCCAGCCGGCGCTGCGGACGCCGCGACTGCCGCTGCCGCGGGCGTCCGACAGGGTCCAGCCCGGAGCGCCGAGGGTTTTCAGGTCGGCCTCCAGCTTGTGTTCCAGTGCCGCCTCGCAGATCACGGTCAGCAGTGTTCGGTTGTGCGCGTTCATCTCAGAACCCCCAGGCGATCAGCCGCTCGGCCAGGGCCAGGTAGAGCGGAATGCCGATCAGGATGTTGAACGGAAAGGTGATGCCCAGCGACGCAGTCAGCGACAGCGACGGATTCGCCTCCGGCACCGCCAGACGCATCGCCGCCGGCACCGCGATGTAGGACGCACTCGCCGCCAGCGTGGCGAGCATCGCCGTGCCGCCCAGCGAAAGCCCCATGAAACGCGCCAGCAGTGCACCGATCAGCGCACCGATCAGCGGCATGACCAGCGCGAAGGCAGCCAGCTTGGCACCGTAGCGTTTGAGCGAGCCGAGCTGCCCGGAGGCGATCAGGCCCATTTCCAGCAGGAAGAACGCCAGTACCGGTTTGAACATGCTGGTGTACAAGGGTTCGAGGGGTTTGATCGCCTCCTTGCCGGCGATCGCGCCGATCAGCAGGCCGCCGAGCAGCAGCATGATGCTCTTGCCGAGGAAGATCTCGCGGCCCAGCTCCTTCCAGTCGGTGTCCTTCGACACACCCTTGGCCAGCAGGATGCCCACCAGGATCGCCGGGATCTCGAGGATCGCCACGAACAGCGGCATGTAGCTTTCGAAGAACACCTCGCGCGCCGCCAGGTACGCCACCACCACGGCGAAGGTACCGGCGCTCACCGACCCGTAGTGCGCCGCCACCGCCGCGGCGTTGACCCTATCGAAGCGCAGGCCGCGCAGCAGGCCGAACGCCAGGATCGGCAGCAGCACACCCAGCGCCAGCACCAGCAGCGACTGGCCAAGCAACGCGGCACTGGCCTGCTCGGCCAGCTCCACCCCGCCATGCAGACCGATCGCCAGCAAGAGCACGATCGACAGCGTCTCGTAGAGCGCTGGTGGCAACTTCAACTCGCTCTTCACCAGCCCGGCGAACAGGCCGAAGACGAAGAACAGCACTACCGGGTCGATACCCATCTAGATTCTCCACAGCTCGGAAATTGAACCGCTCCCTGGCATCCACAGGCTCGAAAAAAAGGAGCCGCTGGGGCTCCCAAAGGGGACACATTGCCAGCGCGCTACGTTCCGCCGCCCGCTACAGCGCGCGGGCAGGCGGATCGAAACGACGCTGGCGTGGCGCGATCGGCTCGCCACGCCACCCTTCACTCAGCCCTCGATCTCTATCAAGACTTCTCCCGGATTCACCCGGTCACCTTTAGCGACGTGAACGGCCTTCACGGTGCCGGCGATCGGTGCCTGGATCTCGGTCTCCATCTTCATCGCCTCGCTGACCAGCACCGTCTGCCCGGCCTTCACCGCATCGCCGACGGCGACCAGCACGTCGACCACGTTGCCCGGCATGGTGGTGCTGACGTCGCCCGGCGCGCTGGCCTGCTTGCGCCCGCTGCCGCCACCGCCGACGAAGGCGTTCAACGGCTCGAACACCACTTCCTCCGGCATGCCGTCGATGGACAGGTAGAAGTGCCGCTTGCCCTCGCCCTTGACGCCGACACCGGTGATGTCGACACGGTAGCTCTCGCCGTGGACATCGATGACGAACTCGGTCGGCGTACCTTCGACGCTGGCCGCCGCGACATTGCCATCGGGAATCGGCAGCAGTACTTCCGGCTGCAACGTGCCTGCTTCACGCTCCTCGAGGAACTTGCGGCCGATGTCCGGGAACATGGCGAAGGTCAGCACGTCTTCTTCGCTCTTGGCCAGCCCGCCGATGTCCTTGCGCAGCTTGTCCAGCTCCGGTGCCAGCAGGTCGGCCGGACGGCACTCGATGACCTCCTCGCTACCGATGGCCATGAAGCGCAGGCGCTCGCACACCGGTGCCGGCGCCTGACCGTAGCGGCCCTGCAGGTAGAGCTTCACCTCGTTGGTGATGGTCTTGTAGCGCTCCCCGGCGAGCACATTGAAGAACGCCTGGGTGCCGACGATCTGCGAGGTCGGGGTAACCAGCGGTGGGTAGCCGAGATCCTTGCGCACCTTGGGGATCTCGGCCAGCACTTCATCCATACGGTGCAGCGCGCCCTGCTCCTTGAGCTGGTTGGCGAGGTTGGAAATCATCCCGCCGGGCACCTGGTTCACCTGCACGCGGGTGTCGACGCCGGTGAACTCGCTTTCGAACTGGTGATACTTCTTGCGCACGGCGTAGAAGTACAGACCGATCTCCTGCAGCAGCTCCAGATCGAGGCCGGTGTCGTATGGCGTGCCGCGCAGCGCGGCGACCATGGACTCGGCGCCCGGATGGCTGGTGCCCCAGGCCATGCTGGAGATGGCGGTGTCGATGCGATCGGCACCGTTCTCCACGGCCTTGAGCTGGCACATACTGGCGACGCCAGCGGTGTCGTGGGAGTGGATCACCACATCCAGCTCGGGCAGTGCGGCCTTCAGCGCCTTGACCAGTTCGCCCGTGGCAAAAGGGGTCAGCAGGCCGGCCATGTCCTTGATAGCGATGGAGTCGACGCCCATGGCCGCCATCTGCCGCGCCTGCTCGACGAACGCCTCGGTGGTGTGCACCGGGCTGGTGGTGTAGGCGATGGTGCCCTGGGCGTGCTTGCCGCTCTTCTTCACCGCACGGATGGCGGTTTCCAGATTCCGCACGTCGTTCATCGCGTCGAAGATGCGGAACACGTCGATGCCGTTCTCTGCCGCCTTGGCGACGAATGCCTCGACCACATCGTCGCTGTAGTGGCGGTAGCCGAGCAGGTTCTGCCCGCGCAGCAGCATCTGCAGGCGGGTATTGGGCAGCGCCGCCTTGAGCTGACGCAGGCGCTCCCAGGGATCTTCCTTGAGAAAGCGCACGCAGGCATCGAAGGTGGCGCCGCCCCAGACTTCCAGCGACCAGTAGCCGACGCGGTCGAGCTTGTCGCAGATCGGCAGCATGTCTTCGGTGCGCATGCGGGTGGCCAGCAGCGACTGATGGGCGTCACGCAGGATGGTGTCGGTGACGGAGATTTTCTTCTGGACGGTCATGGTGCGTTCCTCACAGGCCTGCGTGGGCGGCGATGGCGGCGGCGATGGCCAGGGCCAGTTCGCCCGGCTTGCGTTTGATCGAGTAGTTCAGCAGTTCCGGATGGTTGTCGACGAAGCTGGTGTTGAACTGGCCGCTGCGGAAATCCGGGTTGGCGAGAATCTGCTGGTAGTAGGTGGCGGTGGTCTTCACGCCCTGCACGCGCATGTCGTCCAGTGCACGCGACCCCCGGGCCAGCGCCTCTTCCCAGGTCAGCGCCCAGACCACCAGCTTCAGGCACATGGAGTCGTAATACGGTGGGATGGTGTAACCGGTGTAGATCGCCGTGTCGGTGCGCACGCCGGGGCCACCGGGCGCGTAGTAGCGGGTGATCTTGCCGAAGCAGGGCAGAAAGTTGTTGCGCGGGTCTTCGGCGTTGATGCGGAACTGCAGGGAGAAGCCGCGATGCTGGATGTCCTCCTGCTTGACCGATAGCGGCTGGCCCGAAGCGATGCGGATCTGCTCGCGAACGATATCGATACCGGTGATTTCCTCGGTGATGGTGTGCTCCACCTGCACCCGGGTGTTCATCTCCATGAAGTACACCTCGCCATCGGCGAGCAGAAACTCCACGGTACCGGCGTTCTCGTAGCCCACCGCCTTGGCCGCGCGCACGGCCAGGTCGCCGATATAGGCGCGCTGCTCGGGGGTGAGCTGCGGGCTCGGCGCAATCTCGATGAGCTTCTGGTTGCGCCGCTGGATCGAGCAGTCGCGCTCGAACAGGTGCACGGTGTTGCCGAAGCTGTCGGCCAGCACCTGCGCCTCGATGTGCTTGGGTTCGACGATGCACTTTTCCAGGAACACCTCGGCGCTGCCGAAGGCCTTGGTCGCCTCGGAGATCACCCGTGGATAGGCCGATTCCAGCTCTGCCCGCGAATTGCAGCGGCGAATGCCGCGGCCGCCACCGCCGGAGGTGGCCTTGAGCATCACCGGGTAACCGATGCGCTCGGCTTCGTCCAGCGCCTCGGCGAGGTCCTTGACGTTGCCTTCGGTGCCCGGCGTGACCGGCACGCCGGCCTTGATCATGCTGCGCCGGGCTTCGGTCTTGTCGCCCATGCGACGAATCACTTCGGCGCTGGGGCCGACGAACTTGATTCCGCGTTCGGCGCAGATATCCGCCAGTTCCGCATTTTCGGAGAGGAAACCATAGCCCGGATGCAAGGCATCGCAGCCGGTTTCCACCGCCAAATTGACCAGCTTGCGCGGGTTCAGGTAGCCGGCCAGCGGGTCCTCGCCGATGAAATAGGCTTCGTCGGCGCGCTTGACGTGCAGCGCATGGCGGTCGGCTTCGGAGAACACCGCCACCGAGCGAACGCCCATTTCGGCACAGGCGCGGACGATGCGTACCGCGATTTCCCCGCGGTTGGCGATCAGCAGCTTCTTGATCACGCTGTCTTCCCTCGGATCGTTGAGCAGGCGACCCGCGAGCGGGTCATGATCACTCGCATTGCAACGAGTCATTTCACCCTACGCCCGTGAGGGCGATTACTGAAAATGAATAATTGTTTTCTTGAGGATAAGTATTTACTTATATACACCTGCTGTGCGCCTTCTTTCTGACCGAATAGCCAGGAAACTCGCGAACTGACTCACCGCCCATAAAATGACGAAAAAACGGAAAAACGATGCGAAAATCATTGATGCGCATGACATTGCGCCAGCTTCAGGTATTTCGCGCAGTCTGTGAGACGCGTTCCTACAGCCGTGCCGCTGAGGAAATGGCGCTGACCCAACCAGCAGTGAGCCTGCAGATCCGCCAGCTGGAAGAATTGGTCGGCCAACCGCTGTTCGAGTACGTCGGCAAGAAGCTCTACCTGACCGACGCCGCCGAAGCGCTGCAGCGCGCAAGCACCGATATCTTCGGCCGACTCGACAGCCTCGACATGCAGCTGTCCGATCTGCTGGGCTCGCTACAGGGGCAGCTGAACCTGGCGGTGGAATCCAGCGCCAAGTACATCACCCCGCACCTGTTCGCCGCCTTCAAGCGGCTGCATCCGGAGGTCAGCCTGCAGCTGGTGGTGGTCAATCACGCCCAGGCGGTCAAACGCCTGTCGGTCAGCCGCGACGACCTGCTGATCATGTCTCAGGTGCCTACCGACATGGACCTGGAGTTCATGCCGTTCCTCAACAACCCGATCATTGCCGTGGCCCCGCCTGAGCATCCGCTGTGCCATGCGGCCACGCTGTCGCTGCAGGATCTGACCAGCTATCCGCTGCTGGTACGCGAACCGGGCTCCGGCACGCGCAAGGCCGCCGAGGACTACCTGCGGCAGAAACGCGCGCATTTCACCCAGACCATTCAGGTCGCCTCGCTGGATGCGCTGCGCGAATGCGTGGTGGCCGGCCTCGGGCTGGCACTGCTGCCGCGCCACGCGGTGCATCTTGAGCTGGCCGCCGGCCTGCTGCGGGAATTGCCGGTAGCGGAATTGCCGCTGTATCGCAGCTGGTGTGTGGTGCATCCGCGCGGCAAGCGCCTGAGCCCGGTGGCCCAGGCGTTCTTCGCCTTCCTCCGTGAAGAGCGTCAGCAGATCAGTGCGCTGGCGGAGCGCTTCGCCGGCTCGCCGATGACTCCAGCAGCGAGCTGAGCACCAGCGCATCGGCATAGTCGTTCAGTTCGGCATGCAGCTGACGCTGCTCGGTGTAGCTTTCGATGGCACGACGAAAGCGCATGCGGCGCTCGTCCTGCTGCTTGCGACGGGCCTTGCTGTCGAGCGGGGTGCTGACGTCGGTTTGCCGGAGCATGAGCGGTCTCCCAGAACAGGTAACGGGAGACCAGCATCGGCGCTGTGAGTGACAGGATGAAGTCAGCGTGATGACGCGGCGATGAAGACGCTCAGTCCTCGTGGGCCTTGACCGTCTTCGGCGACAGTCGAAGGCTGCGCAGGCTGCGTTTCACACTCTTGAGATGGTTGACCAGGCTCGGCCCACGGGCCATGGCCACACCCATGGCCAACACATCGATCACGACGAGGTGAGCGATACGCGAGGTCAGCGGAGTGTAGATCTCGGTGTCTTCCTGCACGTCGATCGCCAGGTTGATGGTGGCCAGCTCGGCCAGGGGTGTCTGGCTCGGGCACAGGGTGATCAGCGTCGCGCCGGATTCACGCACGACGTTGGCGGTGATCAGCAGGTCCTTGGAGCGACCGGACTGGGAAATGCAGATCGCCACGTCGGTCGGCTTGAGCGTCACCGCCGACATCGCCTGCATGTGCGGATCGGAATAGGCCGCGGCCGAAAGCAGCAGGCGGAAGAACTTGTGCTGGGCATCGGTGGCCACCGCACCAGAGGCGCCGAAACCGTAGAACTCGACCCGCTCGGCCTTGGCCATGGCGGTGATGGCGCGCTGCAAGGCATCCGGGTCGAGCCGCTCACGCACCTCCATCAGGGTGTGCAGCGTGGTGTCGAAGATCTTCAGCGCGAAGTCAGCCACCGAATCGTTCTCGCTGATGGCGAACTGGCCGAAACTGGCGCCGGCGGCCAGGCTCTGCGCCAGCTTGAGCTTGAGGTCCTGGAAGCCGAGGCAGCCGATGGCCCGGCAGAAACGCACGATGGTCGGCTCGCTGACGCCGACGGTGTGCGCCAGATCGGCCATGGAACTGTGCATCACCGAGGCCGGATCGAGCAGGACATGGTCGGCCACCTTCAACTCCGACTTCCGTAGCAGACTTCTCGACTGGGCGATGTGTTGCAGCAGATTCACGTGGCGGGCTCGCTATGCTCACGACTGAGGGCTCGTTCGGGCGCGACAGGCACCGCTCGGCCATCAGCGGGTTGTAGTGGGGCGGTAGTTATACTACAAGCCTCGCCATGACGCCCATTTTTTGCCCCTGGGAGAGATTCGATGTCGATTTCCTGTGACATGCTCGTGTTCGGCGGGACCGGTGACCTGACGCTGCACAAGCTGCTGCCGGCGCTGTATCACCTGCATCGCGACGGCCGCCTGCATGCCGACGTGCGCATTCTCGCCCTGGCGCGCAAGAAGCTCGACCGCGACGGCTACCTGGCCCTCGCCGAGCGCCATTGCCGCGCCCAGGTCGCGCGCAGCGACTTCAACCCCGAGACCTGGCAAGCCTTCGCCCAGCGCCTCGACTATTTCGCCATGGACGCCTCCCAGCGCAGCGAATACGCGCGTCTGGCCCAGTATCTCGGCCGGGCCGATGGCCGCGTGCGGGTCTACTACCTGGCCACTGCGCCCGATCTGTTCGAACCCATCGCCGCCAACCTGGAAAGCGCAGGGCTTGCCGGTGACGATGCGCGCATCGTGCTGGAGAAGCCCATCGGCCATTCGCTGGATTCGGCACTGGAAATCAACGAGGCGATCGGCTCGGTATTCCCCGAAGCGCGCATCTACCGGATCGACCATTATCTGGGCAAGGAAACGGTGCAGAACCTCATGGCGCTGCGCTTCGCCAACGCGCTGTTCGAGCCGATCTGGCGCGCCGGGCATATCGACCACGTGCAGATCACCGTGGCCGAAACCCTCGGCGTGGAAAACCGCGGCGGCTACTACGACAACGCCGGCGCCATGCGCGACATGCTGCAGAACCACCTCCTGCAGCTGCTCTGCCTGGTGGCGATGGAGGCGCCGGTGCGTTTCGACGCCAAGCACATCCGCGGCGAAAAGGTGAAGGTGCTCGAAGCGCTCAAGCCGATCACCGGCAACGACGTGCTGGACAAGACCGTACGCGGCCAGTACGGCGCCGGGCGCATCGGCGGCCACGACGTGCCGGCCTACTACTTCGAGCCGAACATCGACAACGACAGCGACACCGAAACCTTCGTCGCGGTGAAGGCCGAGATCGACAACTGGCGCTGGGCCGGCGTGCCCTTCTACCTGCGCACCGGCAAGCGCATGGCGCGCAAGCGCTCGGAGATCATCATCACCTTCAAGCAGGTGCCGCACCTGCTGTTCGCCAAGGGCGAGGTCAACCGCCTGATCATCAGCTTGCAGCCGGAGGAGAGCATCAGCCTGCAGCTGATGGCTAAGGCACCCGGCAAGGGCATGCAGCTCGAGCCGGTGGAACTGGACCTCAACCTGGCCCACGCCTTCAGCAGCACCCGCCGCTGGGAGGCCTACGAGCGTCTGCTGCTGGATGTCATCGAAGGCGATTCGACGCTGTTCATGCGCCGTGACGAGGTGGAAGCCGCCTGGAACTGGGTCGACCCGATCCTGCGCGGCTGGAGCAGCTACTACCGCAAACCACGGCCTTACGCCGCCGGCGAGGATGGCCCGGAGCAGGCGCACCAGTTCATCGAGCGCCAGGGCCATCGCTGGTGGCAATGAGGCGCCCAGAAGAACTAATCCGAACTTCGCCGCAGCCGCCGAATAACGCGTGATAGAGCGGATCGGCGGACTTTTCACAATCGCTGAACATGGCCGGCTGAACTAGTGCAATCAACTAACCCAGAGCAGGCCATGATTCGCCTACATATTCCGGTCATATCAGCGACATATAATCAGCGAGCCGCCCCTTATATCCAGGGCTTTCTCGACTAGTTGAACCAGCGCGCCCACAGGTGACACTCCGCGACTGTCGCAGATCAATCGACCTTTCGCCGCCTGCGCCAAATCCGGACACCGCAAATCACAGCCAAAGCCAGCAACTGCAAGGCCTGTAGCCGACAGAACGAGGATTCAGGCGAACTTCTGCGGCAGGCCTACGTCCAACTTCCCGAGCCACTCCGCAAACTTCCACGCAGTTCGCCTATCGCTCGACAGTTGTCGAGACCGAAACAGACAGAAACATCCGCGGCGTCAGCGCAGGAACAACGCGGGCTCTGGCGATATATAGGCGTCGCCGCACTTCGCATATCGGGAAACATGGGTTGAGAAACTTTCCAAGATATGCCTACCCTAAAAAGGAATTCAATCAACAACCCCAAAGGCATTGTTTTGAGTTTCCCCACCGTAATGCTCCGTCGCCCAACCGACGGCGACGGTTACAACCTGCATCAGCTGGTGGCGCGCTGCCAGCCCCTCGATACCAATTCGGTCTACTGCAACCTGCTGCAGTGTTCCGACTTCGCTGACACCGCCATCGCCGCAGAGAACGCCCAAGGCGAGCTGGTCGGTTTCATTTCGGGTTATCGCCCCCCTTCGCGGCCGGACACATTGTTCGTCTGGCAGGTCGCCGTCGACAGTTCGATGCGCGGCCAGGGGCTGGCCCTGCGCATGCTGCTGGCGCTGACCGAACGGGTCGCCCGTGAGCACGGCGTGCGCTACATGGAAACCACCATCTCCCCGGACAACGCGGCGTCCCAGGCGCTGTTCAAGCGGGCCTTCGACAAGCTGGGTGCCGACTGCACCACGCGCACGCTGTTCTCGCGCGCCGAGCATTTCGCCGGACAGCACGAGGACGAGGTGCTCTACCGCGCCGGCCCGTTCACCGTTTCCCATCTAGAAGAAGAGCTCAAGGAGCACGCATGAAAACTTTCGAACTGAACGAATCCAAGGTTCGCAGCTACTGCCGTTCCTTCCCCGTGGTCTTCAATCAGGCCCAGGGCGCCGAACTGGTCACTCAGGACGGCAAGCGCTACATCGACTTCCTCGCTGGTGCCGGCACGCTCAACTACGGGCACAACCACCCGGTGCTCAAGCAGGCGCTGCTCGACTACATCGAGAGTGACGGCATCACCCACGGCCTGGACATGTACACCGCGGCCAAGGAGCGTTTCCTCGAAACCTTCAATCGCCTGATCCTGGAACCGCGCGGCATGGGTGACTACCGCATGCAGTTCACCGGTCCGACCGGCACCAACGCGGTCGAGGCGGCGATGAAGCTGGCGCGCAAGGTTACCGGGCGCAACAACATCATCAGCTTCACCAACGGCTTCCACGGCTGCAGCATCGGCGCGCTGGCCGCCACCGGCAACCAGCATCACCGCGGCGGCTCCGGCATCAGCCTCACCGATGTCAGCCGCATGCCGTACGCCAATTACTTTGGCGACAAGACCAACACCATCGGCATGATGGACAAGCTGCTCTCCGACCCGTCCAGCGGTATCGACAAGCCGGCCGCGGTGATCGTCGAAGTGGTCCAGGGCGAAGGCGGTCTGAACACCGCATCGGCCGAGTGGATGCGCAAGCTCGAGAAGCTCTGCCGCAAGCACGAGATGCTGCTCATCGTCGACGACATCCAGGCCGGCTGCGGCCGCACCGGCACCTTCTTCAGCTTCGAGGAGATGGGCATCCAGCCGGATATCGTCACGCTGTCCAAGTCGCTGTCTGGCTACGGCCTGCCGTTCGCCATGGTGCTGCTGCGCCAGGAGCTGGACCAGTGGAAGCCGGGCGAACACAACGGCACCTTCCGCGGCAACAACCACGCCTTCGTCACCGCCGCCGCGGCCGTCGAGCACTTCTGGCAGAACGACGAGTTCGCCAACAGCGTGAAGGCCAAGGGCAAGCGCATAGCCGACGGCATGCAGCGCATCATCCGCCGTCACGGCCCGGATTCGCTGTTCCTCAAGGGCCGCGGAATGATGCTCGGCATCAGCTGCCCGGATGGCGACATCGCTTCGGCCGTCTGCCGTCACGCCTTCGACAACGGCCTGGTGGTCGAGACCAGCGGCGCCCACAGCGAAGTGGTCAAGTGTCTCTGCCCGCTGATCATCAGCGAAGAGCAGATCGACCGTGCGCTTTCCATTCTCGACAAGGCGTTCGCCGCCGTGATGGGTGAGCAGACCGCCAACCAGGCTTCCTGAGGAGGACCCGCAGATGATCGTGAGAAAACTCGCCGACTGCGAGCAGACCGACCGCAAGGTCCACAGCAAGACCGGTACCTGGGACAGCACACGCATGCTGCTCAAGGACGACAACATGGGCTTCTCGTTCCATATCACCACCATCTACGCCGGCACCGAGACGCACATCCACTACCAGAACCACCTGGAGTCGGTGTACTGCATGAGCGGCAACGGTGAGGTCGAGACCATCGCCGACGGCAAGATCTACAAGATCGAACCCGGCACGCTGTACATCCTCGACAAGCACGACGAGCACCTGCTGCGTGGCGGCAGCGAGGACATGAAGATGGCCTGCGTCTTCAACCCGCCGCTCAACGGCAAGGAAGTGCATGACGAGAGCGGCGTCTATCCGCTGGAGGCCGAAACCGTCTGATACCGGTTTACCGGGGCGGCCACCGCGCCGCCCCACCATCACCAGAAAAGGAGGTAAGCGTGAACCCTATGCAAGCCGACCTGTATCCCTCGCGCCAGGAAGACCAGCCCAGCTGGCAAGAACGCCTGGATCCGGTCGTCTACCGCAGCGACCTGGAGAATGCGCCGATAGCGGCGGAGCTGATCGAACGTTTCGAACGCGACGGCTACCTGGTCATCCCCAATCTGTTCAGCGCCGATGAAGTCGCGGTATTCCGTGCCGAACTCGAGCGCATGCGCCAGGACCCGGCCGTCGCCGGCTCCGGCAAGACCATCAAGGAACCCGACAGCGGCGCGGTCCGCTCGGTGTTCGACATCCACAGCGACAACGAACTGTTCGCCCGTGTAGCAGCCGACGAACGAACTGCCGGCATCGCCCGTTACATTCTCGGCGGTGATCTGTACGTGCACCAGTCGCGGATGAACTTCAAGCCCGGCTTCACCGGCAAGGAGTTTTACTGGCACTCGGACTTCGAGACCTGGCACGTAGAGGACGGCATGCCGCGCATGCGTTGCCTGTCCTGCTCGATCCTGTTGACCGACAACGAGCCGCACAACGGCCCGCTGATGCTCATGCCCGGCTCGCACAAGCACTACGTGCGCTGCGTCGGCGCCACACCGGAGAACCACTACGAGAAATCCCTGCGCAAGCAGGAGTTCGGCGTGCCCGATCAGAACAGCCTGAGCGAGCTGGCCAGCCGCTTCGGCATCGACTGCGCCACCGGCCCGGCCGGCAGTGTGGTGTTCTTCGATTGCAACACCATGCATGGCTCCAACGGCAACATCACACCCAGCGCGCGGAGCAATCTGTTCTACGTCTACAACCACGTGGATAATGCCGTGCAGCCGCCGTTCTGCGAGCAGAAACCCCGCCCGGCCTTCGTCGCCGAGCGTGAGAACTTCAAGCCGCTGGACATTCAGCCGCAACAGTATCTCTGAGGCGATCGGGCGCGTCTGATGACGGGCCCGATCCCCCGGCTCGGCCGATCGCTTATTGGCCCAGGGATGAACTCACTTCCAGCTCGTTGATCGACAGGTGTGCCAGCCGCGCCGGGCCCGTCAACGGCCTGCCAGATTCGGACGCAATAAAAAGATGCATACCGTAGAAAAGATCGGCGGCACGTCGATGAGCCGCTTCGAGGAAGTCCTCGACAATATCTTCATCGGCCGCCGGGAAGGCGCAGCGCTGTACCAGCGCATCTTCGTCGTCTCGGCCTACAGCGGCATGACCAACCTGCTGCTGGAACACAAGAAAACCGGCGAACCCGGCGTCTATCAGCGCTTCGCCGACGCCCAGAGCGAGGGCGCCTGGCGCGAGGCGCTGGAGCACGTGCGCCAGCGCATGCTGGCCAAGAACGCCGAGCTGTTCAGCTCCGAGTACGAGCTGCACGCCGCCAACCAGTTCATCAACTCGCGCATCGACGATGCCAGCGAGTGCATGCACAGCCTGCAGAAGCTCTGTGCCTACGGGCACTTCCAGCTCTCCGAGCACCTGATGAAGGTGCGCGAGATGCTCGCCTCCCTCGGCGAAGCGCACAGCGCCTTCAACTCGGTGCTGGCGCTCAAGCAGCGCGGCGTCAACGCGCGCCTGGCCGACCTCACCGGCTGGCAGCAGGAAGCGCCCCTGCCGTTCGAGGAGATGATCGCCAGCCACTTCGCCGGCTTCGACCTCAACCGTGAATTGGTGGTCGCCACCGGCTATACGCATTGCGCCGAAGGCCTGATGAACACCTACGACCGCGGCTACAGCGAGATCACCTTCGCCCAGATCGCCGCCGCCACCGGGGCCCACGAGGCGATCATCCACAAGGAGTTCCACCTCTCCTCCGCCGACCCGAACCTGGTCGGTGCCGACAAGGTGGTGACCATCGGGCGCACCAACTACGACGTCGCCGACCAGCTGTCGAACCTCGGCATGGAGGCGATCCACCCGCGCGCGGCCAAGACCCTGCGCCGTGCCGGCGTCGAGCTGCGCATCAAGAATGCCTTCGAGCCCGAGCACGGCGGTACGCTGATCAGCCAGGATTACAAGTCCGAGAAGCCCTGCGTGGAGATCATCGCCGGGCGCAAGGACGTCTTCGGCATCGAGGTGTTCGATCAGGACATGCTCGGCGACATCAGCCACGACATGGAAATCAGCAAGCTGCTCAAGCAGCTCAAGCTCTATGTGGTGAACAAGGACTCCGACGCCAACAGCATCACCTACTACACCTCCGGCTCGCGCAAGCTGATTACCCGCGCCGCTCGCCTGATCGAGGAAAAGTATCCGGCCGCCGAGGTCACCGTACATAACCTGGCGATCGTCTCGGCGATCGGTTCGGACCTCAAGGTCAAGGGCATCCTGGCCAAGACCGTGGCCGCGCTGGCCGAGGCAGGTATCAGCATCCAGGCGATCCACCAGTCGATCCGCCAGGTGGAGATGCAGTGCGTGGTCAACGAGGAAGACTACGACGCCGCCATCGCCGCGCTGCACCGCGCGCTGATCGAGCCGGAGAATCACGGCGACGTGATTGCCGCAGCCTGATCCAGGTGCAGGACCGAAACGCCGGGCTCGTCCCGGCGTTTTGCTGTCTGGACGCATGACACCGATCAATACCGCCGGCACCGCGCAGGATGACTATGGAGACAAGAGGCCGGTCACGGCTTACGCCTGACCGGCTCGCCCGCTCATCCACAACGCAGGAGTTGCCATGTTTCCCGAGTACCGCGACCTGATCACTCGTCTCAAGGCGGAAAACAAGACCTTTGCCCGTCTGTTCGACGAGCACAACGAGCTCGACCAGCACGTAAAGAACATCGAAGCGCACATCGTGCCGGGTACCGACAGCGAGGTGGAGAATCTGAAGAAGCAGAAGCTGCAGCTCAAGGACCGTCTCTACGAGATGCTCAAGGAAGCATCCGCGGCCTGAAGGCCCGGCGCCCTGCCCCGCGGGGCGCCGTCACGCTCTGCAACCATCGAAGACGACGCGCAATCGCCGGGCAAGCGCAGTAAAATGCCGCGCTTTCGATACCCCTGCGAGTTCCGCGCCATGAGCACCCCCAACCGCACCGAGCTGCTGTCGCCTGCCGGCACGCTGAAATCCATGCGCTACGCCTTCGCCTACGGCGCCGATGCGGTGTATGCCGGGCAGCCGCGCTACAGCCTGCGCGTGCGCAACAACGAGTTCGACCACGCCAACCTCAAGCTCGGCATCGACGAGGCGCACGCGCTGGGCAAGCAGTTCTACGTGGTGGTCAACATCGCGCCGCACAACGCCAAGCTGAAGACCTTCATCAAGGATCTCGAGCCGGTGGTGGCGATGGGACCGGATGCGCTGATCATGTCCGATCCCGGTCTGATCATGCTGGTGCGCCAGCACTTCCCGCAGCAGACCATCCACCTCTCGGTGCAGGCCAACGCGGTGAACTGGGCGACGGTGAAGTTCTGGGAAAGCCAGGGCGTCAGCCGCGTGATCCTGTCCCGCGAGCTATCGCTGGAGGAGATCGGCGAGATCCGCGAACAGGTGCCGGGCATGGAGCTGGAGGTGTTCGTCCACGGCGCTCTGTGCATGGCCTATTCCGGCCGCTGCCTGCTGTCCGGCTACATCAACAAGCGCGACCCCAATCAGGGCACCTGCACCAACGCCTGCCGCTGGGAATACAAGACCCACGAGGCGAAGGAGGACGAACTGGGCAATTCGGTTCATCTCTACGAGCCCATTGCCGTACAGCAGGTCGCGGCGCAGGACGACCCGACCCTGGGCGTCGGGGCTCCCACCGACAAGGTATTCCTGCTCGAGGACGTCTCGCGTCCTGGCGAGTTCATGGAGGCCACCGAGGACGAGCACGGCACCTACATCATGAACTCCAAGGACCTGCGCGCCGTGCAGCATGTCGAGCGCCTGGTGCAGATGGGCGTGCATTCGCTGAAGATCGAAGGCCGTACCAAGAGCCACTACTACGTGGCACGCACCGCGCAGGTCTACCGCAAGGCCATCGACGATGCCCTCGCCGGCCGACCGTTCGACAGGTCGCTGATGGACACCCTCGAATCGCTGGCCCACCGAGGCTACACCGAAGGTTTCCTGCGCCGTCACGTGCATGACGAATACCAGAACTACGAACGCGGCTTCTCGCTCTCCGAGCGCCAGCAGTTCGTCGGCGAGCTGACCGGCGAGCGGCGCAACGGGCTGGCCGAGGTGAGGGTGAAGAACCGCTTCGCGGTGGGCGACCGGCTGGAGCTGATGACGCCGCAAGGCAATCTCAACCTGCGCCTGGAGACCCTGGAAAGCAGCCGCGGCGAGGCCATCGAGGTTGCGCCGGGCGACGGCCACACCGTCTATCTGCCGGTCCCGCAGGACGTGGACCTGCACTTCGGCCTGCTGATGCGCGAGCTGGAGGGCGGCAGCAGCACCCGCGGCTGAAGCTGGGCGGGCATCCCCCCGCTAGCGCAGCAGCTCGGCGAACTGCTCGGCCGGCACCGGCGGGCTGAGCAGGTAGCCCTGGATTTCGTCGCACAGGTTGGCCTTGAGGAAGTCCATCTGCGCCTGGGTCTCCACGCCCTCGGCCACCACTCGCCGTTCCAGGCTGTGAACCATGGCGATGATGGCACGGGTGATCGCCGCATCCTGGGTGGAATGCTCCACCTCGCTGATGAACGAGCGGTCGATCTTCACGTAGTCCACCGGGAAGCGCTTGAGGTAGCTCAGCGACGAGAAACCGGTGCCGAAGTCGTCGATCGCCAACTTCACGCCGAGCGCACGCAATTGCTCGCTGATGCTGATGGCGTTATCGATGTCGTCCAGCAGCTGACTCTCGGTGAGTTCCAGTTCCAGCATCGCTGGCGGCAGCCCGGTCTCTTCCAGCACCTGGCGCACCAGACTGACGAAGTTGCCCTGACGCAGCTGCTTCACGGAGAGGTTCACCGACACGCGGATGTCCGCCAGCCCTTCCTGCTGCCAGCGGCGTGCCTGGCGGCAGGCCTCGCGCAGGACGAACTCGCCCAGCGGAATGATCAGCCCGGTTTCCTCGGCCAGCGGAATGAAGTCCGCCGGCGTGACCAGTCCGCGCTGCGGGTGGCGCCAGCGCACCAATGCCTCGGCGGCCTCCAGGCTGTCGTCGGCCAGACTCAGGCGCGGTTGGTAGAAGACTTCCAGCTGGCCGACTTCCAGCGCCTTGCGCAGCTGGTTCTCCAGTTGCAGGTAGTGCATGCCGGATGCCTGCGGGCGGTCGGTGAAGAACTGCAGGGTGTTGCCGCCCAGGTGCTTGGCCTGCTGCATGGCGGTGCTGGCCTGGCGCAGCAGGACCTCGGCATCGCGGCTGTTGTCCGGCAGCAGGCTGACACCGATGGAAGCGCTGATCACCAGCTCCTGTTCGCCGATGACGATCGGCTTGCGGATGCGCTGCAGCAGACGACTGCCCAGGTGCGCCAGACCGCTGAGGCTGCCGTAGGCGTCGAGCAGCACGACGAATTCGTCGCCGGACAGGCGGGCGATGGTGTCGGCCTCACCGAGGGTCTGGCTCAGCCGTCGAGACACCTCGCGCAGCAACGCATCGGCCGCCTCGTGGCCGAGGCTTTCATTGAGCAGCTTGAAACGGTCCAGATCGATATACAGCACCGCCATGTTGCGGCCGTTGCGGCGCACCCGCTGACAGGCTTCCTGCAGCCGCTCCTTCAGCAGGCCGCGGTTGGCCAGCCCGGTGAGATCGTCGTAATGGGTCAGGTAGCGCAAACGCTCCTCGATCTTGCGCCGCACGCTGAGGTCGGAGACGAAGGCGACCACATGGGTGACGCTGCCGTTGGCATCACGCACCTCGCGCAGCTGCACCCACTGCGGATAGACCTCGCCGCTCTTGCGCGTCTCGATCAGCTCGCCCTGCCAGTGGCCGTGCCGCTCCAGCGCCTCGCGCATGGTCTCGTACTGCCGCTGGCTCTCCGGCGAGCCGGCGATACGCGCCACGCTGTGGCCGAGCAGTTCTTCGCGACTGTAGCCGGACAGCGTGCAGCAGGCGTCATTCACCGCCAGGACACGGTAGCGATCGTTCATGATCACGATGCCTTCGCTGGCGGCCTCGAACACCGTGGCGGCCAGGCGCTGCTGCTCGGCCTGACTGCGCAGCTCGCTGATGTCACGGCGCGTGCCGATCATGCGCAGCGCACGGCCATTGGCGTCACGCTGGATCACCCGCCCGCGGTCTTCCAGGCATAGCTCGCTGCCATCGGCGCACAGGGCACGGTACTCGATGACGAAGGATTCGGTTTCGCCCTTCAGATGGGCGATCAGGGTGGCGCGCACACGCTGCAGGTCGTCGGGATGGATATCCGGCAGTCGCGAACCGTCTTTGCCGTAGCGATTTTCCAGGCCGATGCCGAACACCACCTGCATGCGCGAGTGATGTACACGGTTGTTCTGCAGATCCCAATCCCACAGGCCGAGGTCACTGGCCTCAAGCGCCAGGGTCAGCCGCGCCTCGCTCTCGCCGAGTTCAGCGGTGCGCTCGGCGACGCGCTGTTCGAGGCCGTCATAGGCACTGCGCAGCTGCTGTTCGGCATGCCGGCGCTGCTCGACCTCGGTGGCCAGGCGGCCATTGAGCAGGTCGGCTTCGCGGCCGGCCTTCTCCAGCCGCTCGATCAGCCGCTGCCGGTGCAGGCGCTGTTCGATGCTGTCGGTGACCAGCCGGCTGATCTGCCAGGCGATCAGACTGAGCGTCGCCAGCACGATCATCGCCAGCACGCCCCAGCCCTGCTGCAGCGGCTCGCCGCTGGTCATCAGCAGCAGTCCCGCCGGCAACAGACAGGGCACGGCGAAACTGAAAAAGGCCGGCAGGCTGACGCCATAGGCGACACTGGCGGCCAGCACCACGGAGCCCATCAAGCCGTAGAGCAAGGCCTGGGTGACAAAGGTATCGGCCGGCACCAGCGCCACCATGGCGTAGGACAGGCTCAACGCCGAGGCACTGCTGCCCAGCAGGAAGCGCCTGCGCCAGTGCGGCGCCGCCTGCGCCTCGGGGCTGGCTCGATTGAAGGCTCCGACCTGCTGCAGGCGCAGCAGCCCGAGCGTGGCCATCCAGCCCAGCCAGACGCCGAGTTCGATACCGCCCTGTTCGGGCCAGAGCACCACCCCGCAGATCAGCGTGGTGAGCAGCAACAGCAGGGCGGGAGTGCGCGAACCGCGATACAGCAACCGCGTGTGCTCGGCAGCCTGCTCGACCGCCGAAGCCTCGTCAGTGACATGCTGCGTTGACGCCGGGCAGGCGGCTCGAATGGAATCGGTCATGAATATTGTTCTAGTAGTAACTGCACCCGAATCAGGTTCCGGCGGAACCACAACACGGCCGATAATGGCACGTTGCTAGCCTCACGTCATATCGCGCTGCGTCGGAAATGCCATGATCGCCGTCCGAACCGACCAGCGGATCGTCGGCACCAGACGTGATGCCGCCTGTGCTGCAGCTGCGCCGGATTGCCGCAAATGCCGCGCCCGAACGGACCACAGGGCGAGCGCAGCGCGGGCATTTCCAATAGAATGCCGCGATGCATGACGATCTCTCCCTTCTCCTGAATTCCCTCAACGATGCCCAGCGCCAGGCCGTGGCCGCGCCGCTGGGCCGGCAACTGGTGCTGGCCGGCGCCGGCTCGGGCAAGACCCGCGTTCTGGTGCACCGTATCGCCTGGCTGCACCAGGTCGAACGCGCCTCGCTGCACTCGATCCTGTCGGTGACCTTCACCAACAAGGCTGCCGCCGAGATGCGCCAGCGCATCGAGCAGCTACTGCACGTGAACCCCCAGGGCATGTGGGTGGGCACCTTTCACGGCCTGGCCCACCGCCTGCTGCGTGCTCACTGGCGCGAGGCGAAGCTGGCGGAGAATTTCCAGATTCTCGACTCCGATGACCAGCAGCGCCTGGTCAAGCGGGTGATCCGCGAGCTCGGCCTCGATGAGCAGCGCTGGCCGGCGCGCCAGGCGCAGTGGTGGATCAACGCGCAGAAGGACGAAGGCCTGCGTCCACGCAACATCCAGCCCGGCGGTGATCTGTTCCTCGCCACACAGCTGAAGATCTACGAAGCCTATGAAGAGGCCTGCGCCCGCGCTGGCGTCATCGACTTCTCCGAGCTGCTGCTGCGTGCGCTGGATCTGTGGCGCGACCACCCCGGCCTGCTCGAGCACTACCAGCGACGCTTCCGCCATGTGCTGGTGGATGAGTTCCAGGACACCAACGCCGTCCAGTACGCCTGGCTGCGGCTGCTGGCCAAGGGTGGCGAGAGCCTGATGGTGGTCGGCGACGACGACCAGTCGATCTACGGCTGGCGCGGCGCGCGCATCGAGAACCTGCACCAGTTCAGCGCCGACTTCCCGGATGCCGAAACCATCCGCCTGGAACAGAACTACCGCTCCACCGCCTGCATCCTCAAGGCCGCCAACGCGCTGATCGCCAACAACCAGGGTCGCCTCGGCAAGGAACTCTGGACCTCCGGCTGCGAGGGCGAGCCGATCAGCCTGTACGCTGCCTTCAACGAGCACGACGAAGCGCGTTACGTGGTCGAGAGCATCGAGAAAGCCATCCGCGATGGCATGAGCCGCAGCGAGATCGCCATCCTCTACCGCTCCAACGCCCAGTCGCGGGTACTGGAAGAGGCGCTGCTGCGCGAGAAGATCCCCTACCGCATCTACGGCGGCCAGCGCTTCTTCGAGCGTGCCGAGATCAAGAACGCCATGGCCTACCTGCGCCTGATCCAGACCCGCGACAACGACGCGGCGCTGGAGCGGGTGATCAACGTGCCGGCCCGCGGCATCGGCGAGAAGACCGTCGAATGCCTGCGTCAGCTGGCCCGTGAACAGGGCCTGTCGATGTGGGCTGCGCTGCATCAGGCAGTCGGCACCAAGGCGGTTTCCGGGCGCGCCGCCAGCGCGCTGAACGGCTTCGTCGAACTGGTCGACACCCTGGCGCTGAAGGTCGAGAAACTGCCGCTGCACAGCATGGCGCAACTGGTCATCGAGGAATCCGGGCTGCTGGCCTACCACCGCGACGAGAAGGGCGAGAAGGCCCAGGCGCGAGTGGAAAACCTCGAGGAACTGGTATCCGCCGCCCGCGCCTTCGACAGTTACAGCGAAGAGGAAGACGACATTCAGTCGCCCCTGGCCGCCTTCCTCGACCACGCCTCGCTGGAGGCCGGCGAACAACAGGCCGGCGACCACGAGGACAGCGTGCAGCTGATGACCCTGCACAGCGCCAAGGGTCTGGAGTTTCCGCTGGTGTTCCTGGTCGGCATGGAAGAAGGCCTGTTCCCGCACAAGATGAGCCTGGAGGAGTCCGGCCGTCTGGAAGAGGAACGCCGCCTGGCCTACGTCGGCATCACCCGTGCCATGCAGCAGCTAGTGATCACCTACGCCGAAACACGCCGGCTGTACGGCAGCGAGACCTACAACAAGATCTCGCGTTTCGTCCGCGAAATTCCGCCGGCGCTGATCCAGGAAGTGCGTCTGAGCAATACCGTGACGCGCTCGTTCAGTGGCAAGAGCATGAGCGGCTCCTCGCTATTCGACGGTGCCGGCGTACCGGAAACGCCGTTCAGCCTCGGCCAGCGCGTGCGCCATTCGCTGTTCGGCGAAGGCACCATCCTCAACTTCGAAGGTTCCGGTGCCCAGGCCCGGGTGCAGGTGAACTTCGAGGATGAAGGGAGCAAATGGCTGATGCTCAGCTACGCAAAACTTGAAGCCCTGTAGGGTTGACGCTAACGTCAACCCGGCATACCAACAAGCCACTCCTATAAGAAGAATCTTCCAAGGATACCGCCCCATGAAACGCCGCCATCTGTTCGGTGCTGCCGCTGCCTTGCTTGCCACCCTCGGCCTCGCCGGTTGCAACGATGACAAGAAAGTCGAGACCACAGGCCAGCAGGCCGCCAGCGAACCCGCAAAAACCTACACCTGGAAGATGGTCACCGCCTGGCCGAAGAACTACCCGGGCCTGGGCACCGCCGCCGAACGCCTGGCCGAGCGGGTCAAGGTGATGAGCGACGGCCGCCTGACCATCAAGGTCTACGCCGCCGGCGAGCTGGTGCCAGCGCTGGAAGTGTTCGATGCCGTCTCCCGCGGCACCGCCGAACTGGGCCACGGCGCCGCCTACTACTGGAAGGGCAAGGTGCCCACCGCGCAGTTCTTCACTTCGGTACCGTTCGGGCTGTCCACCATCGAGATGAACGCCTGGCTGAGCAAGGGCGAAGGTCAGAAGTTCTGGGAAGAGGCCTATGCACCCTTCGGCGTGAAGCCGATGGTGGTCGGCAACACCGGCATGCAGATGGGCGGCTGGTACAACAAGGAAATCAATTCGCTGGACGACCTGCGCGGCCTGAAGATCCGCATGCCGGGCCTTGGCGGCGAAGTGCTGGCGCGGCTCGGCGCAACCACCGTCAATCTGCCCGGCGGCGAAGTGTTCACCGCGCTGCAGACCGGCGCCATCGATGCCACCGACTGGGTCAGCCCGTACAACGACCTGGCGTTCGGTCTGCACAAGGCCGCCAAGTACTACTACTACCCGGGCTGGCAGGAGCCACAGGCGGTGCTGGAGCTGCTGGTCAACCAGAAGGCGATGGACACCCTGCCCGAGGACCTGCAGGCGATCCTCACCGAGGCGACCCGCGCGGCCAGCCGCGACATGATGGACGACTACGTCTACAACAACGCCCTGGCGCTGGACCAGCTCAAGCAGCAGGGCGTGGAGCTCAAGCGCTTCCCCGACGAAGTGCTCGGCGCCATGCAGGAGCAGTCGGAGCTGGTGCTCGGCGAGCTGGCCGCGCAGAGCGAGCTGAACGGCCGCATCTGGGCCTCGATGAAAGCCTTCCAGGAACAGGTCAAGCCGATGCACGAGATCTCCGAGAAGGAGCTGTACAACTGGCGTTGATCTCAGGCGCCAACGGAGCCGGCCGGCTCCGTTGGCGCATCAGGGCGCTAGCGACATCCGTAGACATCTCTGACGCGACCAACGGTCGTAAGCAAAAGCTCGTAACATACTGCCCCTCGCCAACCCCTGCCCGCCTCGGCAGGATGGCGCGCGTACTCCACTCTTTATTAGCGGGAACACTCAATGCAACGTGTGCTTAGCATCTTCATGGCGCTGTGTATCAGCCTGACCTTCGCGCTCGACGCCCACGCCAAGCGCTTCGGCGGCGGCAAGAGCTTCGGCTCGGCGCCCAGCCACCAGACCCGCCAGGCGCCTCAGCAGACCCAGGCCGCACCGAATCAGGCTGGCCGTCAGACACCCGCTGCCGCCAGCGGCGCCTCGCGCTGGCTCGGTCCGCTGGCCGGTCTGGCCGCCGGCGGCCTGCTCGCCTCGATGTTCATGGGCGATGGCTTCGAAGGCATCCAGTTCATGGATATCCTGATCTTCGGCCTGATCGCGTTCCTGCTGTTCCGCTTCCTCGCCGCCCGCCGTCGCCAGCAGCAGCCCGCCATGGCCGGCCATGCGCCGATGCAGCGTGAAATGCCGCAGCAGCCGGCGACCTCCATCTTCGGCGGCAGCGCCGCCCCGGTCGCCGCTGCTCCGGTGATCAATGCCCCGGCCTGGTTCAACGAACAGAGCTTCGTCGCCGCCGCGCGCGAGCATTTCCTCTCGCTGCAGCAGCACTGGGACGCCAACGAGATGGACAAGATCGCCGAGTTCGTCACGCCGCAGCTGCTGGGCTTCCTCAAGCAGGAGCGCGCCGAGATCGGCGATGCCTATCAGTCGACCTACATCGACGATCTGCAGATCCAGCTCGACGGCGTCGACGACGATGCCGAGAAGACCACCGCGACCCTGACCTTCACCGGCGTCGCCAAGACCTCGCGCTTCGACCAGGGCGAGCCGTTCAGCGAGAGCTGGCGCATGGAACGCACTCAGGGCGAGAACCAGCCCTGGCTGGTGGCCGGTATCCGCCAGAACGCCTGATCGGCGTCGTGTAGAAGATCCGGTCTGCCTTAAACGCAGTCCACAGACAAACCCCGCCATCTGGCGGGGTTTGTCGTTTTTGAGCGGCAAGCGGCGCGGTGCTCCGAGCCGCTCGACGAGGCTGCTGCACATCACTTCTTGAGGAACGCCAGCAGATCGTTGTTGAAGCGCTCCTTGTGGGTGTCGGTCAGGCCGTGCGGCGCACCGGGATAGACGATCAGCTGCGCGCCCTCGATCAGCGCGGCGGAGGCCTTGCCCGAGCTGTCCAGCGGCACGATCTGGTCATCGTCGCCGTGGATCACCAGCGTCGGCACGTCGAACTTCTTCAGGTCGCCGCGGAAATCGGTGGCCGAGAAGGCGGCAATGGAGTCGTAGGTATTCTTGTGCCCGGCCTGCAGACCCTGGGCGCGCCAATTGTCGATCAACCCCTGGGAAACCTTGGCTCCCGGTCGATTGAAGCCGTAGAACGGGCCGGAGGCGAGATCGAGGTACAGCTGCGCGCGATCCTCCAGCGATGCCTTGCGGATGCCGTCGAACACTTCCAGCGGCAGCCCGCCCGGGTTATCCGCGGTTTTCAACATCATCGGCGGCACGGCGCTGACCAGCACGGCCTTCTTCACCCGCCCGGTGCCGTGGCGACCGATGTAGCGGGCCACCTCGCCGCCACCGGTGGAGAAACCCACCAGGGTGACATCCTTCAGGTCCAGCGCCTCGATCACCGCGGCCAGGTCGTCGGCGTAGTGATCCGTGTCGTTGCCTTCCCAGGGCTGACTGGAACGGCCGTGGCCGCGGCGGTCGTGAGCGACCACGCGGTAGCCCTCGGATGCGAGGAACAGCATCTGCGATTCCCAGCTGTCCGAGTTGAGCGGCCAGCCATGGCTGAAGGTGACCACCGGGCCGTCCTTCGGGCCCCAGTCCTTGTAGTACAGCTGCACGCCGTCGGCCGTGGTGATGGTGCTGGCGGTGCGGGCGCTGGCGATACTGGATGTCGGTTGCGTGGGCTGCTCCAGCTGCGCGGCGAAGGCCGGCTGCAGCGCGATGGCCAGCAGCGGGAGGGTGAAGCTACGGATGATGGCATTCATGGCGTGTGTCTCCTGTGCGTAGGTACGGCGGGCTGGATCAGTCGGCGAGGATCAGGGTTACGTCGATGTTGCCGCGGGTGGCATTGGAGTACGGGCAGACCACGTGGGCCTGGTCGACCAGCCCTTGCAACACGTCGCGGGCAATGCCGGGCGCGCTGACGGTCAGCTCGGCCTCGATACCGAAACCGGAGGGAATCTGGCCGATGCCGACCTTGCCGGTGATGCGGGTGTCGGCCGGCAGGGCGACCTTCTGCTTGCCGGCGACGAACTTCAGCGCGCCGAGAAAGCAGGCCGAGTAGCCAGCAGCGAACAGCTGCTCCGGGTTGGTGCCGGGGCCGCCAGCGCCGCCCAGTTCACGCGGGGTGGACAGTTGCACATCGAGCGCCTCATCGGAGGAGCTGGCGCGGCCTTCACGGCCACCGGTGGCGGTTGCAGTGGCGGTGTAGAGAATCTTTTCGATGGTCATGGCTAGAGTTCCTGTTCTGTTGGTAGGCCCAGGGCGTTGTTGCCCGGTGAGCGCTATTCTGCTCACCAGGAAAAACTATTGGTGACGTATAATCCGGAAAACATGATCAGGAGTACGAACATGGCCGACCGGCTTGCCGCGCTGATGACTCACTTCCCGATGAGCGCGCAGGTGTTCAACACCGGGCCGCTGTGCGGCATCAACACCCTGCAAAGCGATGGCGTGCACGGGCAATTGCATCTGGTACGCAGCGGCACGCTCGAGGTGCGCTATGGCAGGGAATCGCTGCAGGTCGAGCGACCGAGCCTGCTGCTGTTTCCGCGACCACTGACGCACCGTTTCCTCATCGCCTCCGCGCAGAACGCCGACATGGTCTGCGCGAACCTGGCGTTCGAAGGCGGTACCAGCAACCCAATCGCCTCGGCGCTGGCCGATGTCGTCTGCCTGCCGCTGGACCAGGTCTGGGGCGCCGAGCCGATCCTCTCGCTGCTGTTCGAGGAAGCCTTCGAACAACGCTGCGGACGCGTGGCATTGGTCGAGCGGCTGCTCGAAGTGGTGATGATCCAGGTCCTGCGTCAGCTGATGGAAAGTGACGAGGTGAATGGCGGACTGCTCTCCGGGCTGGCGCACCCGCGTCTGCGCAACGCGCTGGTGGCGATGCACGAAGCGCCGGCGCAGGACTGGACCCTCGAGGGGCTGGCCAGCGTCGCCGGGATGTCGCGCAGCGTGTTCGCCACGGCCTTCCGCGAAACGGTCGGCACCACGCCGGGCCAGTATCTGCAGGGCTGGCGCGTCCGCCTGGCGCAGAAGGCTCTGCGTCGAGGACGCTCCCTGAAGGTGATCGCGACCGAGGTTGGCTACGGTAGCGAAGCCGCATTCTCCCGGGCGTTCAAGGCGCACGCCGGGCAATCGCCCCGGGAGTGGAAAAAGCAGCTGGCCACGGCCGCCGATGCCTGAATGCCCGCCCCAGACCAGGCTCGTTCATCGGTACGCCGCAAGGCAGCGGAACGCGGAATTAGTCTTTCACTTTGCCCATTCTTGACTAAGATGCTAAGCAGACGCCGGCAAAGCATCGGCGTACCAGCCTGATAAGAAGGAGAACCTCCGATGGATATGAACCGTCGACAGTTCTTCAAGGTCTGCGGTGTGGGCCTTGGGGCGTCGAGCATGGCGGCATTGGGCATGGCCCCGCCGACGGCGTATGCCGAGTCGATCCGGCATTTCAAACTGACCAATACGCGCGAGACCCGCAACACCTGCCCCTACTGCTCCGTCGGTTGCGGACTGATCATCTACAGCCAGGGCAGCGGCGGCAAGAACGTCGCACAAAACATCATCCACATCGAAGGCGACTCCGATCACCCGGTCAACCGCGGCACGCTCTGCCCGAAGGGCGCCGGCCTGCTGGACTTCGTTCACAGCCCCAACCGCCTGACCCATCCGGAAGTCCGCGAAGCCGGCAGCAACGAGTGGAAGCGCATCGAGTGGAGCGAAGCCCTCGACCGTATCGCCCGACTGATGAAGGACGACCGCGACGCCAACTTCATCGAGCGCAACGACAAGGGCCAGACGGTCAACCGCTGGCTGAGCACGGGCTTCCTCGCCGCTTCGGCGTCCTCCAACGAGGCCGGTTACATCACCCACAAGGTGGTGCGCTCGCTCGGCATGCTGGGATTCGACAACCAGGCACGTGTCTGACACGGCCCGACGGTGGCAAGTCTTGCCCCGACGTTTGGCCGCGGCGCCATGACCAATCACTGGAGCGATATCCAGAACGCCGATCTGATCCTGATCATGGGCGGTAATGCCGCCGAAGCGCACCCGTGCGGCTTCAAATGGGTCACCGAAGCCAAGGCGCGCAACAAGGCGCGGCTGATCGTGGTCGATCCGCGCTTCACCCGTTCGGCCTCGGTGGCTGACATGTATGCGCCGATCCGCACCGGTACCGACATCGCCTTCCTCGGCGGGCTGATCAACTACCTGCTGGAGAACGACAAGATCCAGCACGAGTACGTGGTCAATTACACCGACGTCTCGTTCATCGTGAAGGAAGGCTTCGGTTTCGAGGACGGCCTGTTCAATGGCTATGACGCCGAGAAGCGCAGTTACCCGGACAAATCCACCTGGAGCTACGAGCTGGACGAGGACGGCTTCGCTCGCGTCGACAAGAGCCTCACCCATCCGCGCTGCGTCTATAACCTCCTCAAGCAGCACTACAGCCGCTATACACCGGAGGTGGTCAGCAACATCTGCGGCACGCCGCAGGACAGGATGCTGCAGATCTGGGAAACCATCGCCGAGACCTCGGCCCCGGGCAAGGTCATGACCATCATGTATGCCCTGGGCTGGACGCAGCACTCGGTGGGCTCGCAGATGATCCGGACCGGCGCCATGGTGCAGCTGCTGCTCGGCAACATCGGCATGCCCGGTGGCGGCATGAATGCCCTGCGCGGGCACTCCAACATCCAGGGCCTCACCGACCTGGGACTGCTCTCCAACCTGTTGCCGGGCTACATGACGCTGCCGCTGGAGGCCGAGCAGGACTACACCGCGTACATCGCCAAACGCACCGCCAAGCCGCTGCGCCCGGGACAGCTGTCCTACTGGCAGCACTACGAGAAATTCCATGTCAGCCTGATGAAGGCCTGGTATGGCAAGAACGCCACGGCGGAGAACAACTGGGGCTACGACTGGCTGCCGAAGCTGGACATCCCCGGCTACGACGTGCTCAAGGTGTTCGACATGATGTATCAGGGGCAGGTCAACGGCTATTTCTGCCAAGGCTTCAACCCCATCGCCTCGTTCCCCAACAAGGCCAAGGTGAGCGCGGCGCTGGCCAAGCTCAAGTACCTGGTGATCATGGACCCGTTGGCCACCGAGACCTCGGAGTTCTGGCGCAACGCCGGTGAGTACAACGACGTCGACACCGCCAGCATCCAGACCACGGTGTTCCGCCTGCCGACCACCTGCTTCGCCGAGGAGGACGGCTCGCTGGTGAACAGCGGCCGCTGGCTGCAATGGCACTGGAAGGCCGCCGAGCCGCCAGGCCAGGCGAAGACCGACGTGGTGATCATGGGCGGGCTGTTCCATCGCCTGCGCGAGCTCTACAGCAAGGAAGGCGGTGCCTATGCCGAACCGCTGCTGAACATCGACTGGGCCTATCGCCAGCCGGAAGAACCGACCGCAGAGGAAATCGCCCAGGAGTACAACGGCAAGGCACTGGCCGACGTCTTCGACCTGCAGACCGGCGCCCAGCTGGCCAAGGCCGGCGAGTTGCTGCCGGGCTTCGGCCTGCTGCGCGCCGACGGCACCACCTCGAGTGGCTGCTGGATCTTCTGCGGCTCCTGGACCCAGGCCGGCAACCAGATGGCCCGTCGCGACAACGCCGACCCTTACGGCATGGGCCAGACGCTTGGCTGGGCCTGGGCCTGGCCGGCCAACCGGCGCATCCTCTACAACCGCGCCTCGGCCGATCCGGCCGGCAATCCATGGGATGCGCAGAAGAAGCGCCTGGTCTGGTGGGACGGCGGCAAGTGGGGCGGCACTGACGTGCCGGACTTCAAGGTCGATTCACGTCCGGAAGATGGCATGAACCCCTTCATCATGAACCCCGAAGGGGTGGCGCGGCTGTTCGCCGTGGACAAGATGAACGAGGGGCCATTCCCCGAGCACTACGAGCCGTTCGAGACGCCGATCGGGCGCAACCCGCTGCATCCGGACAATCGCCAGGCGATCAGCAACCCCGCCGCACGGGTGTTCAAGAACGACATGGAGTTGTTCGGCAGCGCCGACGAGTTCCCCTACGCAGCGACCACTTACCGTCTCACCGAGCACTTCCACTTCTGGACCAAGCACTGCCGGCTCAACGCGATCACCCAGCCCGAGCAGTTCGTCGAGATCGGCGAGGTGCTGGCCAAGGAGCTCGGCATCGCCGCCGGCGAGCGGGTCAAGGTGTCGTCCAACCGCGGCTATATCAAGGCGGTGGCGGTGGTGACCAAGCGCATCAAGCCGCTGACGGTGGACGGCAAGACCGTGCACCAGATCGGCATCCCGCTGCACTGGGGCTTCGCCGGCGTGGCGCGCAACGGTTACCTGACCAACACGCTGACGCCGTTCGTCGGTGACGCCAACACCCAGACGCCGGAGTTCAAGTCGTTCCTGGTCAACGTGGAGAAGGCATGATGGCTACTCAAGACGTGATTGCCCGCTCCGCCACGACCACCGAGCGGCCGTCGATCCGCGAGATCGGCGAAGTGGCGAAACTGATCGACACCTCCAAGTGCATCGGCTGCAAGGCCTGCCAGGTGGCGTGTTCGGAATGGAACGACCTGCGCGACGAGGTCGGCACCAGCCACGGGACCTACGACAACCCGATCGACCTCACCGCTGAATCCTGGACGGTGATGAAGTTCGCCGAGTACGAGAACCCCGGCAGCGGCAACCTCGAATGGCTGATCCGCAAGGACGGCTGCATGCATTGCGCCGACCCGGGTTGCCTCAAGGCCTGCCCGGCGCCGGGGGCGATCGTGAAGTACGCCAACGGTATCGTCGACTTCAACCAGGACCACTGCATCGGCTGCGGCTATTGCATCACCGGTTGCCCGTTCGACATCCCGCGCATCTCCGAGAAGGACAAGAAGGCCTACAAGTGCACGCTCTGTTCCGACCGCGTGTCGGTCGGGCTGGAGCCGGCCTGCGTGAAGACCTGCCCCACCGGCGCCATCGTCTTCGGCAGCAAGGAGGACATGAAGGAGCATGCCGCCGGGCGCATCGCCGACCTCAAGGAGCGCGGTTTCGACCAGGCCGGCCTGTACGACCCCGATGGCGTCGGCGGTACGCACGTGATGTACGTGCTGCACCATGCCGATCAGCCCTCGCTGTACAACGACCTGCCGAACGAGCCCACCATCAGCCCGCTGGTCAGCCTGTGGAAGGGCGTGACCAAGCCCCTCGCCCTGCTGGGCATGGGCGCGGCGGTGCTGGCCGGCTTCTTCCACTACACGCGGGTCGGCCCGATTCGCGTCGAGGAAGAGGACGACAGGGCCGAGCTCAGCGAGCCCGTGGTGCATCAGGTCGATCCTTCGGTGCATGTGGTCGATCCCAAGGAGCCGCGACCCTGACCGCGCGGCCCCGTTCGCGGGGCCGCCTTCGGTGTCCGCTCGCTCAAGGAGTCAACGATGAACAACAACGAGATCGAACGCTACAACCCCTCGCAGCGAACCAATCACTGGATCGTTGCCATCCTCTTCGTCCTTGCCGCGCTGTCCGGCCTGGCACTGTTCCATCCGGCGCTGTTCGGCCTTTCCGGGCTGTTCGGCGGCGGCACCTGGACGCGCATCCTGCACCCCTTCATCGGGGTCGCGATGTTCGTCTTCTTCCTCTGGCTGGCGATCCGCTTCGCCGGGCACAACCGCATCGAAGCGCGGGATCGCCAGTGGCTCAGGCAGATCAACGACGTGGTGCACAACCGCGAGGAAAAGCTGCCGGAAGTCGGCCGCTACAACGCCGGGCAGAAGGTGCTGTTCTGGGTGCTGATCCTCAGCATGCTGGTGCTGCTGCTCAGCGGCATCGTCATCTGGCGCGAGTACTTCAGCAGCTTCTTCGGCATCGTCTCGCTGCGCTGGGCCAGCCTGTTGCATGCGGCCGCCGCCTTCGTGCTGATCGTCAGCATCATCGTGCACATCTACGCAGCCATCTGGATCAAGGGGTCGATGGGCTCGATGCTCTACGGCACCGTCAGCCGGGCCTGGGCGCGCAAGCACCATCCGGCCTGGTACCGGGAGATCAACCAGCGCAAGTAAGCGCCGCCAAGCACGCCGGAGATTCCCGCCGCCGCGGGAATCTTCGCCCGTGCATGCCATCGAAAGCCGAGCTATAACCGTGACGGACTATGCTGTTCGGCATAACCACAAGAAAAGGAGTCCTGCGTGGCAGGCACCATTCTCGAGCCCGGGCAGATCGAAGCCGCTGCCAGCAAACCACCCTTCACCAACCTGCCGCCGCGCGATCTGTTCGCCCTGCGCAGCGAGCGCCTCGCCAAGCTCGCCGAAGATCATCCGCTGGCCGACTACCTGCGCCTGCTCGCCGGCGTATGCCAGGCACAGCAGCAGGTGCTGGACAACCCGCCTGCCAACGCACCGCTCGACCCTGCGCGCACCCGCGAATGCTTCAAGCACGCCATGCCGCCGCTGGCCGCCGACACCCTGGTGCGCGAAGGGGCGTGGCTGCCGCTGCTAGATGCCTGGCTGGATGCCTTCGCGGTGCCGGACAACCTGTCGGTCATCGCTGCCATCGACCAGCTGCGCCGCGCCGACAGCGGCCAACGCAAGGCCTGGGCCGTGGCGCTGGTCAGTGGCCAGTACGACAGCCTGCCGCCAGCGCTGGTGCCCTTTCTCGGCGCCGCGCTGCAGCTGGCCTGGACCCACTGGCTGCTCCAGCTCGACCTCTCCGACCTGCGCGAACGCGAAGACCAGACGCTCTGCCCCTGCTGCGGCGCACCGCCCATGGCCGGGGTGATTCGCCACCGCGGGCAGCTCAACGGCCTGCGCTACCTGGTCTGCTCCCTGTGCGCCTGCGAATGGCACTACGTGCGCCTGAAATGCAGCCACTGCCGCAGCACCAAGAAGCTCGACTACCTGCACTTCGAAGGCTCGCCCAACGGCATCAAGGCCGAGGCCTGCCCCGAATGCAACGGCTACCTCAAGCAGCTCTATCTCGAATTGGCACCGGACGGCGAAAGCCTGTCCGCCGACCTGGCGACGCTGGACCTCGACCTGCTGCTGGCCGATCAGGGCTACAACCGCCAGGCACCCAACCTGCTGCTGGCACCGGGGAACGAGGCATGAGCAGCAGCCATCTGCCCTCGGTGGACAAGCTGCTGCGCGATCCGGCCTGCCAGCCACTGCAGCAGCGCTATGGTCGTCAGGCGCTGCTGGCGACGCTGCGCGACCTACTCGACGAACTGCGCGAACCGGCTCGCCGTGGCCAGCTGGCCGCGCTGGAACTGTCCGAAGCGGTGCTCGCCGGGCGCGCCGGCGAACGCCTGGCCAGCCAGCACAAGAGCCGCGTGCGCCGAGTGTTCAACCTCACCGGCACAGTGCTGCACACTAACCTCGGTCGCGCCCTGTTGCCGGATGAGGCCATCGAGGCGATCACCCTTGCGGCGCGCTACCCGCTCAACCTGGAATTCGATCTCGCCACCGGCAAGCGCGGCGATCGCGACGACCTCATCGAAGGACTGATCCGCGAGCTGACCGGCGCCGAGGCGGTCACCGTGGTCAACAACAACGCCGCCGCCGTGCTACTGGCCTTGAACAGCCTCGGCGCACGCAAGGAAGGCATCATTTCCCGTGGCGAGCTGATCGAGATCGGTGGCGCCTTCCGCATCCCGGACATCATGGCCCGCGCCGGCGTGAAGCTGCATGAAGTCGGTACCACCAACCGCACCCACGCCAAGGATTACGAAGCGGCGATCAATCCGCGCTCAGGGCTGTTGATGCGCGTGCATACCAGCAACTACAGCGTGCAGGGCTTCACTGCCAGCGTCGCCACCGCCGAGCTGGCGCGCATCGCCCATGCCCACGATCTGCCGTTGCTGGAAGATCTGGGCAGCGGCAGCCTGCTCGACCTCTCGCGCTGGGGCCTGCCCAAGGAGCCGACGGTGCAGGAAGCGCTGCGCGACGGCGCCGACATCGTCACCTTCAGCGGCGACAAGCTGCTCGGCGGCCCGCAGGCCGGGCTGATCGTCGGCAGCAAGGCGCTGATCCAGAAGATCAAGAAGAACCCGCTCAAGCGCGCCCTGCGCGTCGACAAGCTGACCCTTGCGGCGCTGGAAGCGGTGCTCAACCTCTATCGCGACCCCGACCGCCTGGCCGAACGCCTCACCAGCCTGCGCCTGCTCAGCCGCCCGCAGGCGGAGATCCGCACCCAGGCTGAACGCATCGCTCCGGCGCTGGCCGCCGTGCTCGGCGAGAGCTGGCAAGTCGCAGTAACCGATGCCCTGGGCATGATCGGCAGCGGCGCGCAGCCGGTGGCCCGTCTGCCCAGCGCCGCCCTGTGCCTCCGTCCGCAGCAGCCCAAGCGCCTGCGCGGCCGCAGCCTCCGCCAGCTTGAAGAAGCGCTGCGCTGCCTGCCGATTCCGGTCCTCGGGCGCATCGACGACGACGCCCTCTGGCTCGACCTGCGCCAACTGGACGACGAGCCGGCCTTCCTCCAGCAACTGGCGCACCTGCAAGAGGAGCTGGCCCGTTGATCGTCGGGACCGCCGGCCATATCGACCATGGCAAGACCGCACTGCTCCACGCCCTCACCGGGCAACAGGGCGACCGCCGTCGCGAGGAGCGCGAGCGTGGCATCACCATCGACCTCGGCTACCTCTACGCCGACCTCGGCGAAGGCAGCCTCACCGGTTTTATCGACGTGCCGGGCCACGAGCGCTTCGTGCACAACATGCTGGCCGGCGCCAGCGGCATCGACTGCGTGCTGCTGGTGGTGGCTGCCGATGACGGCGTGATGCCGCAGACCCGCGAACACCTGGCCATCGTCGAGCTGCTCGGCATCCGCCGGGCATTGGTGGCGCTGACCAAGATCGATCGCGTCGAGCCGGCGCGCATCGCCGAAGTCGAGCAACAGATCGAAAACCTGCTGGCCGCCGGAGCACTGGCCGGAACGCCGATCTTTCCGGTTTCCAGCATCCGCGGCGATGGCATCGACGCCCTGCGCGCCGCGCTGATCGACGAAGCCGCGCGTACCGGCGCCCGCAGCGACAGCGGCCACTTCCGCCTGGCCATCGACCGCGCCTTCAGCGTCACCGGCGCAGGCGTGGTGGTCACCGGCACCGCCTTTGCCGGGCGCGTGCGAATCGGCGACGAACTGCTGCTCGGCCCCGCCGGCAAACGCGTGCGCGTCCGCGGCCTGCACGCGCAGAACCGTGAAACGGCCGAAGCCCATGCCGGCCAGCGCGTGGCCCTGAATCTTGTCGGCGAGCGGCTGGCCGTGGAGCAGATCCATCGCGGCGACTGGCTGCTGCACCCACTGCTGCACGCACCGACCCAACGCATCGACGTCGACTTCCAGCTGCTGCCGGGCGAAGCCCACGAACTCAAGCACTGGACGCCCGTGCACGTGCACCTCGGCGCCCAGGACGTCACCGCCCGCGTCGCCCTGCTCGAAGGCACGAGCCTGGCGTCGGGCGAACGCGCCTTCGCCCAGCTACTGCTCAACGCACCGAGCCACGCGGTACATGGCGACCGCATCGTCCTGCGCGACCAGTCCGCCCAGCGCACCCTTGGCGGTGGCCGTGTGCTCGACCCCTTTGCACCGCCACGCAATCGCCGTCGTGCCGCGCGGCTGGAGCAACTTCGCGCCCTCAACCAGCCGAGCCTGGAGCAGGCATTGCCGCCACTGCTCGCCAGCGCCACCAATGGCATCGACCCGCAAGGCCTGGAACGCCAGTTCAACCGCCCGCGCGAAGGCTGGCAGCTCCCCCACGGCGTATTGGAAGTCGGCACCCGACTCGGCCCACGGCTGTTCGACCAGGCCCGCTGGCGCGAACTCGAAACCGAGCTGCTCGACGCACTCCAGCGTTTTCACGAAGAACAACCCGACGAACTTGGCCCCGACCGCGACCGCCTGCGTCGCTACGCCCTGCCGCAGCTGGAGCGGCCGGTGTTCATCGCCCTGCTGGAACAGGCACTGGCCGCCGGCCGCATCGAAACCAGCGGCCCGTGGCTGCACCGCCCCGATCACCGGGTGCGCCTGAGCGATGCGGAAGAAGATTTGAAAGCGCGCCTGTGGCCACTGCTCGAAGCCGGCCATTTCGACCCACCCTGGGTCCGCGACCTGGCCCGCGACCTCGGCGTCGACGAAATGCAGATGCGCAACCTGCTACGCAAGCTCGCCCGTCTCGGCCTGCTGCAACAGGTGGTGAAAGATTTGTTCTACCCCGAGTTCACCATTCGCCAACTCGCGGGGCATGTACTGCAACTGGAAGCGCAAAGCGGCGTGATCCGCGCCGCCGCCTTCCGCGACCACATCCAGCTCGGCCGCAAACGCAGCATCCAGCTGCTCGAACACTTCGACCGCATCGGCCTCACCCGCCGCTTCGGCAACGAACGCAAAGTCCGCCAGGACAGCGCCTTGGCGATCCAGTCAGCCCTGGGGTAGGCTGGTCGCCGCTTCCTTTCCCACATCAAGACCAGATAAGGAAGGCAATCGCACCCGGTGGTGCGGCCGGGCTTCAAATCCTGTTTTTGCCTTATTCATCAATGGCCTATGTTGGCCAATGCCGGGCGTTGTGCGAATCTGCTGGTTACTGTTTTGGCGATTGCTGGTCTTTTTCGGGCAGTGCCTTCGACACTTTTTCGACACCGCTGTCGGTTAGTTTCTGGTGTTTAGGTTTACGCTCGCCTTGCAGTTTCGGCGTTGAATACTGCCTTCTCCGCCTGGGCAAAAGTCGCTGATCCGTCGCTCTTTGCCTACAACTACAATTTCTTTTTGCCGGGTTGGGATCGCTACGGCCGGCTCGGGGATAACCCGAGTAGCCGGAACGATATTGGTCGCACCCTGGGGAACGTAGTTTTTGTCGTTGAATACGGTTTGCTTGGGCGGTGGTTCTGCCGTAGCGGCCTTTGGCTGAGCTGCTCGCGGCTGAGGCGTTGCACCTCTAGCGGCCACTTCCTCTACTACTCTGTCCCAATCCTTGGTCGCTGTCGGCTCTGCTCGCCTGATTTCGGCAACGGGGGCTGGCTTGGGTTGGATGCGCTTATCGGCGATGCCCTGGACGGTGCCTTTGAGGAATGCCGAACCCACCATCTGTAGCGCGGCTAGCATGATTACGGTGCCGATCAGCCCTGGTATCAGCCATGCTACGGCTCCCTTGCGCGGGCGCCTTCTGATGTAGTCCGGGGCGTCGTTCCATTCAGCCTTCATATCTCCCTCTCCCTGTCCTTCGGGCGTACCAGCGCCTAGTCACTTCCTTGGTAATCGCTATCCCGCGCTTTGACTGGTCAAGTTTCGGTTGGCCTCGTCGTATTCCGGGCTTCGGTGGCCATGCTCTGGCTCAATCCGGCCGCTAACGAGCCAAAGGGCGTACTCAGGAAACGAGTCAGCCAGGATGCCGATTTCCTCCGTCCCGATGCGGATTTTCTCGCTGCTGATGTTGCGCCAGCGGTCGTAGTTCTTCCCGCCCTTCTCGCTCAGGCGCTTCGGACCGACAACACGTATCAATCGAAGCGCTCTATCTCGGACCGAATCCATATAGGTAAATTTCATGTTGCGTAACATTTACGCATGCTGAAAGAAGGTGTAACTTTTACGCAAGAGTAAATGTTACGCAGATAACAGCATTGCTGATATAGACCAACATAGTGCAACAAAGGCCAAGGACATGGAAGGAAACCTACCGCCGATAGACCTGCTCAACGCGCCCCCGGTCATGCCGTGGCGCCAGTTCGCGGACTGGATTCGCATGGGCGATGAACACGACGTGGTGTGGGGCTGGATTCGCAATGGCTACATCCCGTCGCACAAGGTCGGCAAGTACGTGATGGTTAACGTGGCGTTGCTGGTTAAGCAGCTCATGGAAAAGGAGTGGGACGAATGAGCTTGTCTACTGATCGCGCGTTCCGCTCGCTTCTGCTCGCTCTCGTCGATGTCCGCTTGAGTGGCCCTGAAAGCACTCCTGATTATCAGCGCCACGCAAAATTTGGTTTGGTTCAAGGCCAGCTACATGCTCTTTGGGATCTCGGTGTTATCACCTGGGATCAGCACTGTTTGTTTACTGACTTACTGCTGAACGCCTCTGAAAATTCAGGGAAGCCGTTCCCCGATGAGCGCAACGTGGGTCCGGTAATGCCCTCCTACGTTGCCTATATGCGTCGTCAATCTCCGGTAAAGCCATCGACCCAGGTGCCTGTTGATGATTGTCCTGGCGAAGTACTTGCGCCTACCTCATGCCCCGAACTGCGACTGCTCTGTCTGCTGGTCCGGACGCGAAGTGGCGAAACCCGATCCCTCCCGGTCCACACCATGCGCCCTTTGCCGCCCCGCCTCTGCGCGGCCGATTCGCACGCTGCAAATGGGCTGCGTCGGTGGAACCTGGAAGCCTCTGCTCTCGGACTGGACAGTGGAACCGGCCTTTATCTGCGAGAAGCACACGCAACCCGACCGCCCCGCGAAGTGGTGGAGCGTTATCTACGACCCGGGCAAGCCAACGCCCTTCGTCCCGATCAGGGCGTCGCAGAGGCAATTGCCATGCAATGGGGCAGATACGTGATGGACCAGCTCGCCAACCCCATGCGACCTGTCCTGGTCCAGGGCCGCGCTCCCGGCTCGTCGGATCACGCTTCACCGATCCGGCGAACGGAAGCACGGGCGCAGCGCACCCTTGACCCTGCACGAACAGAAACAGCCTCCGCTCGTGAGTGTGGGGCAGCTTCACCGCCCCGCGCTCCCGAGCCCTCGGCGGCAAGAGTGGGATGACAAGGGCAAAGCCCTTGGTGTTAACCAACTAGAGAACACGCACAACGCGACGTTTTAACCGGTAGGCCAAGTAACAGATCACCTCGGCGAACTTACTAGTTCACCGGTTCGGGATCGCTCGGCCTGCAGAAAGCAAAGCAGCGCAATAAAGCGCAACTAGAGAGAGGAAACACAAATGGCACGTTCGATCATGGAAGTTGCATTTCTCAGCGCCGAGAAAGTTGAGTTCGACAACGTGAAGCTGGTGAAGCTGTTTGTCGGTGACGAGCCGGACGGCAAGCGTGACCTTGGCATTTCCATCCTGTCGATGAATGTCTCCGAAGAAGCCCTGGACGAAGTGTGGTCCGCCTGCGAAAGCCTCGATGTGCTTGAGCCGATCCGCGTCACCACCGAGATCGAGCGAGGCTCCAAGAACGCCGGCAAGTTCATCGTCCTGCACGTTGAACCCGTGAAAGCAGCCGCTGCTCAAGCCCCCAAGCCGGCCCAGCAACCAACCCCAACCGCCAAGCCAGCCGGCACCCAGCCGGAAGCGGCCAAGGCCAATTAACCGGAGGGGGCGGCCATGCTGATTGATGACCGGGTGTATTGCGACTGCTGCGGAAACGACATGGGCAAGCTCATGGCGCTGCCCGCGCCGCAAAGCGACCTGCTGCCAGACCTCAGCCTGCCGCCCCACTTCGCCGTCTGCCCTGACTGCGAACCCTCCGAACAAACCGCCGACCTTGAGCAGGCCGGCGAATGAATTTCCTCGCCTGTGACGGTGACTGGCTGCAAGGCGCCGACGGCTCGCCCATCTGCTCCGGCTCGCTGGTCGCCCTCACGGTCGAGGAAATGCAAAGCCTCTATGGCTCTGCACTGACCTGGGACCAAGTCTCCGAGCTGCAAGGCGAAGCCATCGTGTTGTTCGCCACCGTGTTCGGCTTCCTGGTCCTGAAAAAAGCCCTGAAACAGTGAGGTATCACCCATGCAACTGAACAAGCACTTCATCAAGAAAATCGGCCTCGGCGCTGCCGTTGCTCTCTCGGCTGCTGCCGGCTCCGTCTACGCGGCAGTCCCGGCCGAAGCCACCCAAGCGCTGGATACCGCGGGCACCGACGTCGGCACCATCGGTTGGGCGGTGTTCGCCGTGATCATCGCCGCGATGGCGTTCAAGTACATGCGCCGCGCCCTGTAACCGGGGTTTTGCGCACTGCATGTGCCGAAGCAAACAAACCCCGCTCCGGCGGGGTTTTCTCTTCCAGGGGGGGAACGCCAATGAGCTACGAACTGTACGTCCTGATCCTCACCACCCTGGCCTTTTATCTCGTGTTTTTTGGGCGGGTTTGATTATGCGTATATATCGCCTCGTCGTGCTTATTGTTTCGCTTTGTTCTCTGCCTGCGTTAGCGGTCGATTATTACTGGACCGTTGGTGCCCCTGACCCAAATACACAGTATCCATCTGCGTCAGCGGCCTGCAATGCGAACTGGGACTTTTATAGAACTAGCAACCCTACGCACACCGTTATAAAGACAGAGATGGTTCCGGTGGGTACTGGGTTCTGGTGCAATATCCAGCTTCAACGCTCTGACGGTACGCAATATTGGACAGGGAACGCTACTTCGCGGTTTGGTACTTCGTGCCCGGCAGGGACTGAGTACAACCCCGCTACAGGCGAATGCGTAGCCCCAAACCAGTGCGAAGCCACCATCGGTCAAACCATCACCCACGAACACAAGATGAAGGAAGCGGTCGGTCAGCCTACCATCGAGCCTCCGGACTCGGTGTGCGCCAATAGTTGCCAGTACGCGTTCGGCTTCACCCCGGCCAGCAACGTCTACGTTTACAGCAGCGGCACCCCTTCTGGTGTCTTCGGCGTGTACAGCTATACCGGCAACGGCGTCCAGTGTAATGAAGACACCCGCCAGCAGCCAGGTGATCCGACCCAGTACACCAACCCCGACGACACCCCGCCTCCTGATCCGGATAACAGCTGCCCCAGCGGCTACACGCACAACGGTACATTCTGCTCGCCTAACACGCCGCCCCCTGATCCAACGGACCCCACCGACCCTACGGACCCCACCGACCCAAGTGACCCCGACGATGGTTCGGGTGGCGGTGGTTCCAATGGTGGCGGCTCTGACGGCGGTGGCTCGAACGATGGCGGCTCGGGAGACGGAGACGGAAGCGGGGATGATGGTGACGGATCAGGGGGCGGGGGCTCTGGCTCGGGGTCCGGCGAAGGAGAAGATGAAGAAGAAACGGATGAAGATAAATCCATCGTCGGTGGTGAACCCTGCGATGCAACCCTGAGCTGTGAAGGCGACGCGGTTCAATGCGCCATTCTTCGCCAGCAAAAGGCGCTGCGCTGCCACGCCGAAGAACAGGCTGACTTCGAGAAACACGAATCCGCCATCGAGGCCGCTGTCACCGGCGACCGATTCCAGCTGGATGAAGGTAACGGCGTCATCGACGTGCCGTCCTTCATCAACCAGGGCACCCGTTTTCTGCCGTCCGCCTGTCCTGCCGCCGAGAGCTTCAGCCTGACCACTGCTGGCGGTCGCACTTTCCAGCTCAGCTACGAACCGCTTTGCCGCGCCGCCAGTGACCTGAGCGGCCTGTTCGTGGCTGTGGCTACCGTCCTGGCTGCCCTGTACGTGGGCCGCTCCGTAGGAGGTCAGTGATGCAGTTTCTATTCATCGTGCAGATGCTCGTCATCATCCTCGGCCCGCTGGTGAAGATGGTGCTGAAAATGATCGGGTTCGGCTTCGTCTCGTATGTCGGCTTCAACCTGATCATCGGCCAGGCGCAAAGCTACCTGTTCGGCCTGATGGGGGACGTGGGGCCGGTCATCCAAGGGATTCTCGGGCTGGCCAAGTTCGATGTGGTGGTGAACCTGTATTTCGCCGCCATCTCGACGCGCTTCATGCTCGCCGGGATCGACAAGGCCACTGACCGTCGTCGCAATCAGGTCTGGCACAAGCCGGGCGGCACCTCCATCGAAGCCTAAGGAGGCGCCGTCATGCTCGTTATCCGCACCGGCAAGCCCGGCCATGGCAAGACCCTGAACACCATCCGCGAAGTCGATCAGAAGGCCCACGCCGAAGGCCGCGTCGTCTACTTCCACAACATCAACGGCCTCAAGCCCGATCAGCTGCAAGCGCAGTGGTTCGAGTTCGAAGACCCCGAGAAGTGGTTCGAGCTGCCCAACGATTCGATCATCGTCGTGGACGAAGCGCAGGGCTGGTTCGGCGCACGCGATCCACGGGCGCGGCCACCGGAGCACATCACCCGCTTCGAGACCATGCGCCACCAGGGCCACGAAGTGCACCTCGTCACCCAGGACCCGCGCTATCTCGATGTGCACCTGCGTCGGCTGTGCAACACGCACATTCACTACTGGCGCGTCTTTAAGTCCGCCCAGCTGCTGCGCTTCGAGTCGGAAGTGGTGGTGGAAAAGGTCGAACTGAAAACCAGCTTCAAGGACGCCGACAAGAAGTCGCTGCGCCTGGATAAGCGCTACTTCGGCGCCTACACCAGCAGCAACGCCAAGCACCACTTCCAGACCAAGGTGCCGACCAAGTTCATCCTGGCGCTGTGCGTGATCCTTGGTGCCGGCATCCTCGTTTATCGCGCCTATGAGCGCTACGCCGCCGAGAAAGCGCAGGCCGCAACAGCCACCAGCGCGCCGGCCGGGAGCATGGTCGATCAGGTACGGGATACGGTCGGATCGTTTATCCGGCCAAGCGCTGCCGATGACGACCAATCGGCACCGCTCACCGTCGAGCAGTACCTGGGCAAGCGTGTGCCAAGGGTGCAGGACCTGCCAGCATCGGCGCCGGTGTATGACAGCCTGACCGGCCCGCAAGCCTTCCCGAAACCGATCTGCATCGCCACCACCGATCGCGATCTGATCGCCCGCAACTACAAGCGCATGCAGGTGGGCGACAGCGATGAAGGGCTGACGGGGTGCCGATGCAACACCCAGCAAGGCACCCGCCTTGATGTGTCGTTTCGCTTCTGTATGTCGGTCGTGCAGAACGGCTACTTCGACGACACCAAGCCCGACCGTGGCTCGCCGCAGGACATGCGCAACCAGCCACCACCACCGACCACCGCACCGGCCTATCAACCGAGCCAGCAGCAAGCCGCTACCACGCTTACGCGCGTGCCCTACGAGAAGGGGCGTTTCCTGTGGTGATGACCGTCAGCGCGCGTGCGCTCCGCGCTCTTTGCACGCGCGGCGAGGCACGAGCCGGCGTGCAAACGCGCGCGCTGACGTCCCTGTAGCACGTCAGATAAATCCAGTTGAAACCGTCCGTTATTGGACATTGTTGGAGTTTCGAAGATGAGCGTTAAAGATCAAGCAAGGCTGGACCACATCACGGGCAACCCGACCAAGCGGGGACGGCTTTTCGTTGATCCAGGGACTGCGGCTATCACCGATCTGTCGAAGGTCCGGTTGCTGCGTTGCGGCGTCGATACGGTTCGCCAGTTGTATCGCGGGCTGATCCGTCCAGAGATCATGGCGCTGTTCGAGAAACCGGGCGCGATGGTGGAGTTTGCTGGCGAAGTCTGGCACTCGGGACGGGTCGGCCGGGACTCTGGCTACCAGTACAAGCTCCAGAACGCTGACCTCGGGTTCATCCTGCTCATCAAGAATTTCAACGCCAAGCTGGAGAACATCGGGCCACACCTGAAAATCGAGGTGTCGCCGCATGCCATCGACGCGCTGTCGCCGGAACGTCTGCAAGAGCGGATGGATTACTACGCTGCAGCAGTGATGACCAATCGCGAGCGCAATCAGTGTGCCGTTCACTTGGCATTGGACCTTCAGGGGTGGACCCCTCCAGCTGATCTGGTTGCCCGCCTCCACTGTCGCGCGCGCGCAACCCGCGATATTTCTGGCATCAAGGAAATTCAGTGGACCATGGAGTCGGCCACCTATGGCAAGGGCCAATCCTTCCTGTTTGGCTCGGCCAGCGGTGTGCAGCTCGGCATCTACAACAAAACGCTTCAGGCGCGAGCCAATGACAAGCTCGACTACTGGGAAAGCGTGTGGCGTCGTCGGGATTCGTTCGACTCGACCGATCCCGATAACTACGATCCGACCCAGGACGTCTGGCGCGTCGAGCTGCGCTATCACCACTCCGTAATCCAGCAGTTCGCCAGCGGCTCGATCAGTGCGAAGACCGGCGAGGCCATCGATACGGATTCGTTTGCGGCGTTCTCGGCGCATCTGGACGGCCTGTGGCGCTATGGCCTGAGCCAGTTCAAGCTGATCGCCCGCCCCGGCTATTACGAGCCGATCTGGACGCTAATGCGGGATGACGCGAGGGTCGATCTACCAGTCGATTCCCTGGTCGAGGAAACGGAGTACAAGCGCTATTACAAGACCAGCCGTGGATTCAGCGGCAAGAACGTCGAGCTGTTCCTGGGAAACTTCGTAAGCCTGCTGGCACGGGAGCGAGTGGGCGCTAAGACCGCATTTGATCGATTGAAGCAATGGGAATGCTGGCCAGTGATCCGCGACCACTACGCCGCCAAGGATATGAGCGAGCGTGACCTGTACAAGCACATCAAGAACCTATTGCAGGAACGACACGTGCGCTGGGGGCGTGCCGTCTGATGGCGATACAGGCACTCTCTGACGGACGCTGGCGGGTCGATGTTGAGCCGATCAAGGGCAAGCGATTCCGTAAGACCTTCAAGACCAAGGGCGAGGCTCAGCGCTTCGAAGCGACGTGCCGATCCAAGCTGATCGAAAGCCCGCAATGGTCACCGAAGCCGAAGGACCGCCGACGCCTCTCCGAACTGGTGGATTGCTGGGGTCGTCTGCACGGTCAGTCGCTGTCCGACTATGAGGGTCGGCGGGTCATCATGGATCGTATGGTCGAACGGCTCAAAGACCCTGTGGCCATAGCCTTCACTGCTACCGATTTCGCGGAGTACCGCGCCAAGCGCCTCGCCTCCGGTATCAGCCCGAAAACGCTGAACAATGAGCTGTCCTACCTGCGGGCAATGTTCAATGAGCTGCGGCGACTTGGTGAAATCGAGTTTGATAATCCGCTCTCGATGCTCAGGGCGATACGGGTCCAGGAAAGGGAACTGTCCTACCTCGACAGCCATCAGATCGACCGGCTGTTCCAGGTACTGCGCCGCATGACGCACCCGCATGTGGAACTGATCGCCATGATCTGTCTGGTAACGGGTTGCCGATGGGGTGAAGCGCAAGGGCTCACGATCAGCCGGGTGGGCGATGGCATGCTCCAGTTCGTGAACACGAAGTCGAAGCGTCGTCGTGTGGTGCCGGTCGATCCGAAGCTGGCAGATCGGATTCGCCAACATCTTCGGGAACACGGTGCGTTTACCAACTGCCGGGATCGGTTCGATGAGGCGGTTTCGCGAGCCGGGCTGGGGTTGCCTGCGGGACAAAAGTCGCATGTGTTGCGGCATACCTTCGCCTCACACTTCATCGCGAACGGTGGCAATATCCTGACCTTGCAGAAGATTCTCGGTCACTCGTCCCTGGCGATGACAATGCGATACGCGCACCTTGCGCCCGATCATCTGCAAGACGTGTTAGCGTTTGGTCCTGCTAGGGATTTTCGACACTTCTTCGACACTCCCGCCTCTGAGCGACAGTCAGGGCAGGAAAATTCCTTGTAAATCAACAAGGAAGGCAATCGCACCCGGTGGTGCGGCCGGGCTTCAAACCCGGTTGGGGGCGGCAGCCGCTCCCGGGTGAGTTCGACTCTCACTGCCTTCCGCCATCTCCTTCTCCTCTACCGCCCTCTCCTTAGCCGCCAGGTCGATGTGCAACAGTCTGACCTATGGGCGATATCAAAAAGCCATCGATTTATCGTGCGAAGCGCGTCACAATCGGCGTTTTTCTTTCCAGGGATGGGAGAGACCCTTGTGAACGATCGGATCGATGAGCGGCGCGCGTTTCATGCACTGCGAGACCATATCGATTGCCTGTTGGCGGCAGGTGCTTCGCTGGTGGGCCGGGACCCGGTGCAGCTGAGCCTGCAGGGCCGCACGTTGACGGTACGGCATGGAATGCTGGTCAACGAGAATGGCCATCAGGACCTTGTTGAGACGCTGGCAGAACTGGAATGGTCGAACAAGCGCACCCGCGATATGGCGATCGAGCTCTGCATCCGCCAGCTCGATCAGGCGATCAAGGAAAGCTGCGAACAACTGCTGGGCTATTCGACGCCGGATTAGTCTTGAGCGCTCGGAGCAACCATCGCGGCATCGGGGCTTGCATGGAAGCGGTGGGCTGAAGCCCACCGTACCGAGCAGCCTGCAGCACCGTTACTTCCACTGCAACGCCTGCACATGGGCGTTGGCCGGGTCGAAGTTGTCCAGGCGCATGCGTTCGGCGATTGCCGGCTGGGCTGCTTCACCCAGTGGGAAGGCGTCGCGCGCAGCAGCCCAGTTCTCGGGTTGCAGGCGGACCATCCAGCCTTCGCCGTAACAGTCCTGGTTGATCAGCCCGGGGCGCTTCAGCAGCGCTTCGTTCACCGCCAACAGTGTGCCGCTAAGTGGACAGCGTGCCGAGGACGCGGCCTTGGCGAATTCCACCACGCCGAAGCTGCGGTCGCGCTCGATGCGGGCGCCGACGCGCTTGGGAGTAAAGGCGAATATCTGGCCGTAGAGCGCGCAACCGTAGGCAGTCAGGCCGAGGGTGACGCTGCCGTCGGCTTCCTCGCGCAGCCACAGGCTGTGCTCCGGCGCGTAGCGCAGCGTGTCGAGAAATTCCAGGCCCTGCACTTTCATAGGGTTAGCACCCGCTCGTACTCCAGGATCATCTGCGCCAGCTCGCCACCGCTGGAGATGTCGTCGAGCTCGGCGATCAGCGCGGAGGCCTCCAACTGGGCGCCGGGCTGGCGGCACATCAGCAGCCGAGCGCCCGCCGCTTTGGCATTGCGAATAAAGTGCAGCAACGGTTCGCCCCCGTCCACCGCGCACAGCGTTGCGGCGACCTCGAGGTGCGCCAGCTGCGTGGCCTCTCCGGTGAGGTAGAGGGTGACCTCGGCATCCATGCAGGCGAGCAGCGTCGCGATGTGGAATGGCGCGGCGCAACGGGCGGGGGTACTGGGGCCGCTGGCTACCAGGATCAGCACGCGGGGTGAGGGAGACTGCTGCATAACGCCTCTTCTGGACCAGGCCGACGAGTTAAGCCGTCAAGCGCACGTTCGCCGCCGTTCGGGCCATTGCATGAAACTATCATCACCATAGCCTACAGTTTCGATTTCATGGTCTAGGATTTTTCACGGATGCACAGATAGGAGATCGAGCATGCTGGCGACATTGCTACCGGCCCTGAAAGAACTCGCCGTGCCACTGAAACTGCAGCTGTGGGATGGCAAGGAGATCGACATCGGCCCCGCCCCTTCCGTCACGCTGGTCATCAGGGACCCCAGCCTCGTCACTCAGTTGGCCAGTCCCAGCCTGGATGTGCTTGGCGCCGCCTATGTCGAAGGTCAGATCGACCTGCACGGGCCGGTGGATGAGGTCATCCGTATCGGCGACGTGATCAGTCGGGCAATGAGCCAGGACGATTTCTCGACACCGGCACGCGAGGCCCATGACAAGGCGACAGACGCCGAGGCCATCTCCTACCACTATGACCTGTCCAACGACTTCTACCAGCTCTGGCTGGACCGCGACATGGTCTATTCCTGTGCCTACTTCGAGACCGGCGAAGAGGCTATCGACCAGGCGCAGCAGGCCAAGCTGCGCCTGATCTGCCGCAAGCTGCGGCTCAAGCCCGGCGACCGCCTGCTGGATGTCGGCTGCGGTTGGGGCGGATTGGCCCGCTTTGCCGCCCGCGAGTTCGGCGCCCGGGTGTTTGGCATCACCCTCAGCCGCGAGCAGCTGGCGCTGGCCCGCGAGCGCGTGGCGGCCGAGGGGCTGCAGGATCAGGTACAGCTGGAGCTGATGGATTACCGCGACCTGCCGCAGGACGAGCGCTTCGACAAGGTGGTCAGCGTCGGCATGTTCGAGCACGTCGGCCACGCCAATCTGCCGCTGTACTGCCAGCGGCTGTTCGGCGCGGTGCGTCCGGGTGGCTTGGTACTCAACCACGGCATCACCTCGCGCCATCTCGATGGCCGGCCGGTGGGCCATGGCGCCGGCGAGTTCATCGATCGCTACGTGTTCCCCCATGGCGAGCTGCCGCACCTGGTGAACATCAGCGGCTGCATCAGCGAAGCGGGGCTGGAGATCGTCGACGTGGAAAGCCTGCGCCTGCATTACGCACGTACGCTGCAGCTGTGGAGCGAGCGACTGGAAGCCCGGCTCGCCGAGGCCCAGGCGCTGGTGCCCGAGCGGGCGCTGCGTATCTGGCGGCTGTATCTGGCGGGTTGCGCCTATGGTTTCCGCCGCGACTGGATCGACCTGCATCAGATTCTGGCGACCAAGCCGCTGCCGGACGGCTCCCACGAGCTGCCCTGGACGCGCGCCGATCTGTACCGCTGAAGAGGCTGGCCGCTGCGCCCGACGTCGATGGGCGCGGCGTGCTGCCGTCAACGCAGCAACAGCAGCGGCGTGCGGGTGGTGCGGATCATGTTGGTGGTGGTGCTGCCGACGAAGAACTGGCGAATGCGCGAATGGCCGTAGGCTCCCATCACCAGCAGATCGATGCCGTGTTCGGCCTGATAGGCATGCAGGGTCGGCTCGACCTCACCGTCGCGGATGGCGATCTGCGCCGCGAAACCGGCCGACGCCAGTAAGGCGCGCGCATCTTCCAGTTGCGCGCGGTGCTCGGCGCCATCCTGCCCAACCATCACCAGGTGGATCGGCATGCCTTTGAACAGCGGGCTGCCGGCCAGCATTTCCATGCCCTTGCGACTGGTGGCACTGCCGTCGAAGGCGAGCATCACGCTCTGCGGCGCACTGAATTCGCCGGGTACCACCAGGATCGGTCGCTGCATGGTGCGGATGACATTCTCCAGCTGGCTGCCGATGTGCTGGAGGGCATCGTCGCTGTCCTCACCCTGGCGGCCGATCACCAGCAGGCGCGTTTCGTTCTGCAGATCGCGCAGGGCTTCGACCAGGTCGCCATGACGCTGCCGGCATTCCGGCTGGGCGACACCGGCGGCAATCGCCCGCTGGCGCGCCGCATCGAGCATCATGCGGCCCTCCTCTAGGGCGAGCTTGGCGCGCTTTTCGTCCAGCGTCGCCAGTTCCTGCAGCAGGAACTCGCGGCTGCCGAGCCCGATGATGCCGCTGAGGTCGCCCGACATCGGGTACTGCTGGCGATCCAGCACGTGCAGCAGCGTCAGCGGCGCGCCCAGCCGCCGGCTGGCCCAGGCCGCGCAATCACAGACCGCCGCGGCCTGCGGAGAGCCGTCGATACAAGCCATTACATGGGTCATGGTGCTTCTCCTGGTCAGTGGCTCACGATCAGGTCGATGGCCGCGGGTTCGCCATGCACGTCGAGGCGATCGTCGCGCTCGCTTGTTGAGACCCGGCACCCGGGCATCGGTGCCGTCGCGGCGGTCATTGCTGCCTGCTCACCAACGGCTCGTCTACCCGAACACGGTAGGCCAGGGCGCAGGGGATGACCACCGCCAGGACGGCAGTCGTCTGGCCATCTGGAACGACGAAAGCTCGACTGGCGAGCCGGGCTGCCGAGCTAGGTCCAGAGCTCGTCCAGGTTGTTGAAACCCCAGGCGGCGGGATCTTCCCGGCCGACGATGCGGTCGCCGCATTGAGGGTTGGAGAGATCCAGCTCCTGGGCGGGAATCGCCGCCCGGGTGCGCACCGAGTAGAACAGCTTCAGCCGCGGCGCGGTCAGTTGCTGCGGGTGATGCTCGATAACCACGCCGAGCCGACCCGACTGCAGCCGCACCAGCGAGCCCAGCGGATAAATGCCCACGGTACGGACGAAGGCGTGCAGCAGCTGCGTATCGAAATGCCCTTGCCACTGGGCCATGCGTGCCAGCGAGCCCGAGGCATCCCAGGCCGTCTTGTACGGGCGGTTCGAAGTGATGGCGTCGTACACATCGCAGATCGCACCCATGCGAGCCAGCAGGCTGATCTCTTCGCCCGCCAGCCGGTGCGGGTAGCCGGTGCCGTCGACCTTTTCATGGTGATGCAGGCAGACGTCCAGCACCGCGTCGGATACGGCCGTCTGCGCGGCGAGCAGCATGGCATGGCCGCGCTCCGGGTGGCTGCGCATGATGGCGTACTCGTCGTCGCTCAGCTTGCCCGGCTTGTTGAGCACATCCAGCGGCATGGCCATCTTGCCGATGTCGTGCAGCAACCCGGCCATCCCGGCTTCGTGCACCTGATCCTCGGGCAGGTCCAGCTGACGGGCGAGCGCGACCATCAGCGCGCACACCGCCACCGAATGCATGTAGGTGTATTCGTCCTTGGTCTTCAGGCGCGCCAGGCTCAGCAGCGCCGAACCGTTGCGCGCCAGCGAGGCGGATATCTGCTCCACCAGAGGCTGGCACTGTTGCGGATCGACGGCTTTGCCCAGACGAGCCTCGTTGAACATCGAGGTCACCTGCTCCTTGGAGCGCTTGAGCAGCCGGCTCGCGCGCTGCAACTCGTCATCCACGCTGCACTGCTGCGTCGAGGCGGTGGCGTCCGACGGCAGGCTGGAGGGCTCCGGTGGTTGCACCAGCGGTGGCGCATCGGCGGCGGCCGGCGTTGCCGTTTCGACATCCACGCCCTTCTCCACGTCGATCCACAGCGCCTTGACGCCACTGCTGCGCAGCGTCTGCAGGTCGGCGGGATCGGTCAGCAGGAACTTGCTGCGCCAGAACGGATGGTCGAACCAGCTGCCCTCCAGAGCGTGTACGTACATGCCGAAGCGAAGCTGACTGACAAGGATTTTTCTGAGCAAGGCGCACCTCGATTCGTGAGCGGCGCTGGTAGCCGCGCAAGCGTTCCATGCTCGCCACTACAAGAACTCCCCACAGTATATGTGTGATGGCACTTTGCCTCTACATGTCTGGATCAAGACTTTGGTGTCGACCGGCTCGCCGGTCGGTCCACAGGGACGACGGCTTTCGCTTACCATCGTCGCGTCCTTTCGCGAGCGTCGCCAATGCCTGTCATCTCCAACCGCAGCCGCGTCAGCCTGATCGTGGCGTTGATCCTCGTCGGTCTGCTGCTCAGCATGTACTGGGCCGGGCGGCTGGCCGAGCAGCGCGCCTGGGCCGAGCGCGGGCAAGAATCGCAGGGGCAGCTGGAGCTCTATGCGCAGGCCATCCACACCCAGGTCGAGCGCTTCCGATCGGTGCCGGCGTTGCTGGCGCTGGACAGCGACATCCAGGCATTACTCGCCGACCCGGGCAACCGCCAGCTGCGCGGCCAGCTCAACCAGCGGCTTGAGCAGCAGAACCACGCCGCGGGCTCCTCGGTGCTGTACCTGCTGGATCGTAACGGCGAGACCATCGCAGCCAGCAACTGGCGTGACTGGAGCAGCTTCGTCGGCAACAACTATGCCTTTCGCCCCTATTTCCGCGACGCCGTGGCCAATGGCAGCGGGCGTTACTTCGCGGTCGGCGTGACCACCGGCATTCCCGGCTATTTCCTTTCAAGTTCGGTGAAGAACACTGCCGGCGAGCTGCTCGGCGTACTGGTGGTCAAGCTCGAACTGGAGGACATGCAGCGCGACTGGGTCGGCCAGCCGGGTATCCTGCTGATCGCCGACTCGCTGGACATCGTCATCCTCACCAACCGCCCGGCCTGGCGCTTTCGCTACCTGCGCCCGCTGAGCGACGAGGTGCGCAGCCGGTTGGTGGATGTGCGCCGCTATGCCGAGCAGACCCTGCAGCCGCTGCAGAGCAGCCGGGTGCAGCAGCTCGACGAGGGCAGCGAGCGCCGCCTGGTGGACGGCCCGGATGGGCGCCGCGAGTACCTCTGGCAGCGCCTGGCATTGCCCGAGGAAGACTGGACCCTGCACCTGCTGCATGACCCGCAGTCGATCGCCGCCAGTGTGCGCAGCTATCGTCTGGCCGCGGCCGGCGTATGGATGACGCTGGCGTTCCTGCTGCTCTACCTGGCACAGCGACGCAAGACCCGCCGCCTCGAACTGCGCAGCCGCAGTGAGCTGGAGCGCCTGGTGCAGGAACGCACCCGCGAGCTGCACACCGCCCAGGACGAGCTGGTGCATGCTGCGCGCATGGCGGCACTGGGGCAGATGTCCGCCGCGCTGGCCCACGAAATCAACCAGCCGCTTACCGCCCTGCGAATGCAGCTGGCCAGCCTGCGCCTGCTGCTCGACAACGGCCGCGAGGGCGAAGTGCGCGAAGGGCTCGGGCACGTGGAAGGCCTGCTCGAGCGCATGGCCGCGTTGACTGGCCATCTGAAGACCTTTGCCCGCAAGAGCCCTGCCGGCCTGCAACAGCACCTGGCGCTGGCCGATGTGCTGGAACAGGCGCTGCAGCTGCTGTCGCCGCGCATTCGCAGCGAGCAGGTGGAGGTATTCCGCCAGGTGCCGGCCGAGGCCACGGTGCGTGGCGATGCGATCCGCCTGGAGCAGGTGCTGATCAATCTGCTACACAACGCGCTGGACGCCATGGCCGAGCGACCGCAACGGCGCCTGCGCATCCTCTGTCGGCGCGTCGGCGACGCCTGGCAGCTCAGCGTTGCCGACAATGGCGGCGGCATTGCCAGCGAGCATCTGGATCAGGTGTTCGAGCCCTTCTTCACCACCAAGCCGGTGGGTCAGGGCCTGGGCCTGGGCCTGGCGGTGTCCTATGGCATCGTGCGCGACATGGGCGGCACCCTGGAGGTGAGCAACGACGAACAGGGCGCGGTGTTCACCCTGACGCTGCCGGCTGCCGAAGTGCACGCCGCCGAGTAAACTGCGGCGACGCGAGCGCGAGGAGCTGGCAATGAGCGGGCAGGTAATCTTCATCGATGACGAGGCGGCGATCCGTCAGGCCGTGCAGCAATGGCTGGAGCTCTCCGGCTTCCAGGTGCGCACCTTTTCCCGCGCGCGGGAAGCGCTGTCGGTACTGGATCGCGACTTTCCCGGTGTGCTGATCAGCGACGTGCGCATGCCCGACCTCGACGGCCTCGGCCTGCTCGAGCGGCTAATCGAACTGGATGCCGACCTGCCGGTGATCATGGTCACCGGCCACGGTGACGTGCCCATGGCCGTGCAGGCGTTGCGTCAGGGCGCCTACGACTTCATCGAGAAGCCCTTTACCCCCGAGCGCCTGCTGGACAGCGTGCGCCGCGCGATGGACAAGCGCCGGCTGGTCTGCGAGAACCGCCAGCTGCGCGAGCAGTTCGCCCGCAAGGGGCGTATCGAATCGCAGCTGCTGGGCGTGTCCCGCGCCATGGATAACCTGCGACGCCAGGTGCTGGAGCTGGCCGGGACCGACGTCAACGTGCTGATCCGCGGCGAAACCGGCAGCGGCAAGGAGCAGGTGGCGCGCTGCCTGCACGACTTCAGCCCGCGTGCGGGCGGGCCGTTCGTGGCGCTGAACTGCGCGGCGATCCCGGAAACCATCTTCGAGAGCGAGCTGTTCGGCCATGAAAGCGGCGCCTTCACCGGCGCCCAGGGCAAGCGCATCGGCCGCATCGAACACGCCGCCGGCGGCACGCTGTTTCTCGACGAAATCGAAAGCATGCCGCTGGCACAGCAGGTCAAGCTGCTGCGCGTGCTGCAGGAGAAGACCCTGGAGCGGTTGGGCTCCAACCGCAGCATCGAGGTCGACCTGCGGGTGATCAGCGCGGCCAAGCCGGATTTGCTGGAAGAGGTGCGTGGCGGGCGCTTCCGCGAGGACCTGCTGTACCGGCTGAACGTCGCCGAGCTGCATATCCCGCCACTGCGCGAGCGGCGCGAGGACATTCCGCTGCTGTTCGAACACTTTGCCAGCCAGGCCGCACAGCGCCACGGCCGTGCCGCACCACCGGTGACGCCCGGCGAACTGGCGCAGCTGCTCGCCCACGACTGGCCGGGCAACGTGCGCGAACTGATCAACGCCGCCGAACGCCACGCCCTCGGCCTCAGCGCGCCTGCCCCGGCTAGCAGCGGCGGACAGTCGCTGGCCGAGCAGATGGAAGCCTTCGAGGCGCAGTGCCTGCACAATGCGTTGCAGCAATGCAAAGGCAACATTGCCGAGGTGATGACCCTGCTGCAGCTGCCGCGCCGAACCCTCAACGAAAAGATGCAGCGCCACGGCTTGAGCCGCAGTGACTATTTGCCGGCCGGAAGTTGCGACAACTGATCACGGCAGCCGCCCTCGTCGCCTCTGCAAACCGTCGCAGCGCGACGCCATGTAGCATAGGTTCAGCTCCGAATGGGAGCCTTGCGGGCGTTGAGCGCACGCATCCGCAAGCGTCGAGCCCGTCGAGTCAACTGTCCAGCCCATCCAGCTGCCTCTGCAGAAAACGGCGCTCCGGCTCCAGCTGCACCAGCCGCAAGGCGCTGCGGTAGGCCTCACGAGCCTCGTCGAGGCGCGCCAGCTGGCGCAGCAGGTCGGCGCGGGTGGCGTGGCTGAGGTGATAGTCCTGCAGATGCCCCTGGGCCAACAGCGCATCCACCAGCAGTAATCCCGCTTCGGCGCCGTCGCGCATGGCTACGGCCACCGCGCGGTTCAGCTCCACCACGGCTGACGGACTGAACTGCAGCAACACATCGTAGAGCCGCACGATCTGCGTCCAGTCCGTCTGCGCGGCGCTCGGCGCCTCGGCATGCACGGCAACGATGGCTGCCTGCAATGCGTAGGGGCCGAAGGCACGCGTGCTCAGGGCACGCTGCACCAGCAATGCGCCTTCGGCGATCTGCTGCCGATCCCACAGGCTGCGATCCTGCTCGTCCAGCCGCACCAGCTCGCCGGAGGCATCCGTGCGTGCGGCGCGCCGGGCATCATGCAGCAGCATCAGCGCCAGCAGCCCGGCGACCTCCACGTCGGGCAGCAGCTCGTAGAGCAGGCGACCCAGCCGAATGGCCTCGGCGCAGAGGTCGGCGCGGGTCAACGATGCCCCGGCCGATGCCGAATACCCTTCGTTGAACACCAGGTAGATCACCCGCAGCACGCTCTCCAGGCGTGCCGGCAGTTCCGCGCGCTCCGGCACCCGATAGGGCAGCTGGGCATCGCGGATCTTCGCCTTGGCTCGCACGATGCGCTGGGCGATGGTGCTGGGCGGCGCCAGAAAGGCCCGTGCGATCTCCTCGGTGGTCAGATCGCAGACCTCACGCAGGGTCAGCGCCACGCGACCATCGGCCGGCAAGGCCGGATGGCAGCAGGTGAAGATCAGCCGCAGACGGTCGTCTTCCATCTCGTCCACCTCCGCCGCCTCGGCTGCGTCTTCCAGCTGCTCGGCCAGCAACCGCAGCGAGGCATCGAAGCGCGCCCGCCGGCGCAGGGCATCGATGGCCTTGAAGCGACCGGTGGACACCAGCCAGGCGCGCGGGTTGTCCGGAACGCCATCGCGTGGCCATTGCTGCAGCGCGGCGGCGAAGGCGTCTTGCAGCGCTTCCTCGGCACGATCGAAATCGCCCAGCAGGCGGATCAGCGTGGCCAGGACCCGACGCGACTCGCGGCGGTAGACCGCCTCGACCTGCGCCGCCGCAATGGCTCCGGTGAGCGGCATGCTCAGCGCTGCGGCAGCTGGCGCAAAGGCCGGACCTCGACACAACCGAGGCTGGCTGGCGGAATCTTCGCCGCGATGGCCTCTGCCTCCCGCTGGTCAGCCGCCTCGATCAGGTAGAAGCCGGCCAGCTGCTCGCGGGTTTCGGCAAAAGGACCATCGACCACCGAGGTGATGCCATCGCGCACGCGCACCGTGCGAGCCGTGCGCACCGACTGCAGCGGTTCCCCGGCGAGCATATGCCCGCTGGCACGCAGCTCCTCGCCACAGCTCAGGCAGCGCGCAACCAGCGCCTGCCACTGTTCATCGGTCAGCGCATCCACGCGCTGCTCGTCGTAATAGATCAGACACAGGTATTTCATGGCGAGGCTCCGGCTGCTGGGGACGCAGAAAAGCTAGCAGCCGGGAGCAAAGCCTGCCCGATCGAACGACGAAGCTCCGCAGCGCTCAACCGGCCTGCTGCACCGCCGAAGGTGTCGACGACATGCATACCTGGCCGGTCTCCATGTCGAAGGGCATCGAGAAGTGCTCATGGATGACCTTCCAGTCGCCGCCGCGCCGCGCCCAGACACGGGTGCCGCGCATCCACGCGCTCTGCATCTCGCCTTCGGCGTTGGGGCCGCCGCAGTGGGTGAGCATGCGGCTGCAGGCCAGCTCGCCGCCGACGTCCACGTGCAGCTCGTGGGTCTCGAAGAAGCCTTCGCCCTGGCAGAACTCGAAGCAGCGCTGCCAGTGCGCGCGGTACTCGGGCACGCCCTTGAACTGCAACGCGCCCACAGCATCGAAGGCGACCACCTCCGGCGCGTACTGCGCCATGATCCGGTCGAGATCCTTGGCGCCAATGGCCTGCTCGAAGTCTTCGTGCAGCTGGCGAATGGCGGTTTCATCCTGGCGGGTTTCGGTGCTCATGTCCGTCTCCTGTGATCGGGTTGAACGGGTGGGTTCAGCCAGTAGTCGTTCGGCGCGCCCATGGATCGACAGGCCGGGCGAATCTTTTTTTTTCAGAAGACCGACAGGCGACGGGCCGCGGGCCAGACGCCTTGGCATGCCTAGCGCGCCGCCATGACACGGCACCGCCAGGCGGAATACAGTTGCGAATTGTTATCCTTTATATACGATAGTGGCTCTCAGATGGCACAGGCTCGCATCGCCAGCCGAGCCGTCCTCCGCCACCTACAGTCCAATGCCCGGTCAGGTCCGTCATGCCCACTCTTCGCTTCTCGCGTAAAACCGCACTGCTGCCCGTTTGCCTTGCCGCCAGCTTCGCTGGCTCGCCGCTCATGGCCCAGGAACAACTCGAAGAGGGAGCACAGAGCAGTGCGGCCGAGCCGGTCGAGCTGCAATCGGTGGAAATCACCGCCAGCGCGGACGCCTCTGCAGACGGGCTGACCCAACCCTACGCCGGCGAACAGGTCGCCCGCGGTGGGCGCGTGGGTATTCTCGGCAACCGCGATTACATGGAAACGCCGTTCACCTCGACGTCCTATACCTCGCAGCTGATCCAGGATCAGCAGGCTCGCAGCGTGTCGGACGTGCTGCAGAACGACCCCTCGGTGCGCGTTGCCCGCGGCTTCGGCAACTTCCAGGAGCTGTACGTGGTGCGCGGTTTCCCGGTGTACTCCGACGACATTTCCTACAACGGCCTTTATGGCCTGCTGCCGCGCCAGTATGTAGCCGCCGAGTTCATCGAGCGGGTGGAAGTGTTCCGCGGCGCCAACACCTTCCTCAACGGCGCAGCCCCAGGTGGCAGCGGCATTGGCGGCGCGATCAACATCCTGCCCAAGCGCGCGCCGAACGAGCCGCTGACGCGACTGACCGTCGGTGCCGAAAACGGTGGCCAGGCCATGACCCACGCCGATATCGCCCGTCGCTTCGGCGAAGAGGAGCGCTTCGGTGTGCGCCTGAACGCGGCCAAGCGTGCCGGCGAGACCACGGTCGAAGACGAGGATCGCACCCTCGACATGTTCGCCCTTGGCCTCGATTACCAGGGCGACAACTTCCGCCTCTCCGGTGACATCGGTCACCAGTACCACTTCATCGACCAGCCACGACCGAGCGTCACGCCGAGCGGTGGCATTCCCAGCGCGCCGGATGCGGACGACAACTTTGCCCAGCCTTGGACCTACTCGAAGGAGAAGCAGACTTTCGGCACCTTCCGCGCCGAATATGACTTCTCCGATGCCGTAACCGGCTGGCTCGCAGCCGGCGTGCGTGAGGGCGAGGAAAAGAATCGGTTGGCAAGCATGACTGCAGGCAGTTCGGGCGCCGGCACCTTCTACCGCTTCGACAACGTACGTGAGGAGGAGGTATTCACCAGCGAAGTGGGCCTGCGCGCCCGCGGCAGAACTGGCGACGTGTCCCACGAATGGGTGATGTCGGCAGCCATGTTCGATCTGGAAGCCCGCAACGCCTACGCCATGTCGGGCAACTATGCAGCAGATATCTACCGGCCGTTCGCCGCCGCGATGCCGGATGCTGTCTGGCTGGGCGGCTCGATGTCCAACCCCAACGTCACAGAGCGAACCCACACCCAGAGTCTGGCCATCGCCGATACCCTGGGCTTCATGGATGACCGTCTGTTGGTCACCCTTGGTGCCCGCCGCCAGGGCATCGAAGCCAAGAGCTACGACTACAACAGCGGTGACCGTTTGTCTTCCTACAACCGCTACAAGAACAGCCCGGTCGCCGGCGTGGTGTATCAGCTGACCGACGAGCTTTCGGTCTATGCCAACTACATCGAAGGCTTGGTCAAAGGTGATATCGCACCGGTTACCAGCGGAGGCGTCACGATCAACAATGCTGGCGACGCCTTGGAGCCTTACGTTTCGAAGCAGACCGAAGTCGGTATCAAGTATGACGGCGGTAACCTCGGCGGCAGCCTGGCCGTGTTCACCACTGACCGGCCATTCAGCACCGTTGAAGGTATCGAAACCATTGGCGGCGTCACGAGGGGCGTCTATACCGACGGCGGCGAGCAGCGCAACCGCGGTATCGAGCTGTCGGTGTTCGGTGAACCGACCTACGGCGTGCGCCTGCTGGGCGGCCTGACATTGCTCGATGCAGAGCTGACCAGCACCCAGGACGGCGTCAACGAAGGCAACCGCGCCATCGGCGTGCCACGCACCCAGGCCAATATCGGCGGTGAGTGGGACGTACCCGGCAGCAATGGCCTGACCCTGACCAGCCGTGTCGTCTACACCAGCAGCCAGTATGCCGATACGGCAAATGATCTCGAAATCCCTTCCTGGACCCGCCTGGACCTTGGCGCCCGCTACCGTATGGTGATCGACGAGCGTGACGTGACCCTGCGTGCCCGCCTGGACAACGTGACCGGACGCGACTACTGGGCCTCGGTGGGCGGCTATCCGAACGCCAACTACCTCGTCCTCGGCGCCCCGCGCACGCTGTCGGTCAGCGCCACGGTCGACTTCTGATGCAGGCAGCCACGCTTCGTCGCTGGGGCTGGGTCCACAAGTGGTCCAGCCTGGTCTGCACGCTGTTTATCCTGATGCTGTGCCTGACCGGCCTGCCGTTGATCTTCTCGCATGAGATCGATCACCTGACCGGCAACGAGATCGAGGCGCCAGCGATGCCCGAAGACACGCCGCGCGCTCCGGTCGATCAGGTGGCTGCCAAGGCGGTCGAGGCCTATCCGGGGCTGGTGCCGCTGTATTTCTTCGCCGAAGAAGACGATCCGGATGTCTGGTACGTCAAACTCGATACCCGCGTCGATACCGATGAAAGCGGGTCGACGCTGATCCTCTCCGACGCCCGCACGGCCGAGGTACTGGGCGCGCCGAACTTCGACGAGGGGTTCATGAGCATCATGTACCGCCTGCACGTCGACCTCTACGCGGGGCTGGCGGGCAAGCTGTTCCTCGGCTTCATGGGCCTGCTGCTGATGGTGGCGATCATCTCCGGCGTGGTGCTCTACGCGCCCTTCATGCGCAAGCTGCGCTTCGGCGAAGTACGTCAGGAACGCACTGCCCGCACCCGCTGGCTGGACCTGCACAACCTGCTCGGCATCGTCACCCTGGTCTGGGCGCTGGCGGTGGGCTTCACCGGGGTGATCAACACCTGGGCGGACCTGATCTTCCAGGCCTGGCAGGCCGAACAGGTCGCCGCCCTGCAGGCCGGCAAGACCCGCGTGTTGCTGCCGAAGGACGCCAGTGATGCACCGGCCGCGGACGGCTCGCTGCAGACTGCCGTCGACCGTGTACTGGCCGCCGCGCCGGGCATGGCGGTGGCAATGATCGCCTACCCCGGTACCCTGCGCGCCACGCCGGAGCATGTCGCAGTGATGCTGCATGGCGACACACCGCTGACCTCGCGCCTGAGCCAGGCGCTGCTGGTCGACCCCGCCAACGGCGAGGTGCTGGAGGCCAGCGCGCGGCCCTGGTACGTCACCGCGCTGCAGCTGTCCGAGCCGCTGCACTTCGGCGACTACGGCGGCCTGCCGCTGAAGGTGCTCTGGGCGCTGCTGGATATTCTCACCATCGTCGTGCTCGGCAGCGGCCTGTACCTCTGGCTCAAGCGCGGCGCGACCGAGGTGCGCACATGATGCGCATCTGGTTGTGGCCGGTGGTGATCGCCGTGTTGTCCGCCGCCGGACTGATCGCCGGCCTGGTTTCCGAAGGCGCCGGCGACTGGCTGAGCTGGCTGGCCCTGGCAGCACCGGTCGCCGTCGGCGTGCATGGCCTGACCCGCTGCGGCGCCCGGGCTCAGGCGCGCAGCGACGATTTCAGGGGCGCAGCACCTCGGCGAGCTGATCGAAGCTGAACGGCTTGGGCAACGAACGCGCCGGCAGGCGGCTGTCGATACGGCCCTCGCCGGAGACGAAGACCAGTCGCAGCCACGGCTGGGTCTTCAGCGCCTCGGCAGCGAATTCCGGGCCCGAGCGACCGGGCAGGTTGACGTCCAGCAGCAGCTGGTCGAAACGCTGCTCGTGCAGCGCCTTTGCCGCCGTTTCCGCGTCCGGATAGCCGCGCACGCCGTAACCCAGCTCCTCGACCATCTCACAGGTCAGCGTCAGCAGCTGCGGCTGGTCCTCCACGACCATCACCCACTGCCGCGGCGCGGTCTTGTCGTCCCCATGCTGGGCACCCAGCAGCTGACGCACCTTGCGCGCCAGGTCTTCCTGCCGGTAGGGCTTGCTCAGCAGCTCCACGCCCGGGTCCAGGCGCCCGCCATGAACCACCGCATTGCGCGTGTAGCCGGACGTGAACAGCACCGCGACGTCCGGCTGCAGCAGCCGTGCCTGGCGCGCCAGTTCGGTGCTGCTCAGCGGCCCGGGCATGACCACGTCGGTGAACAGCAGGTCGATACCGATGCCGCTCTGCAGGATGCTCAGGGCGCTCTGCGCATCGTTGGCACGCAACACCGAATAGCCGAGACCGGTGAGCAGTTCGATCACCGTGGCCTGTACGGGCAGGTCATCCTCCACCACCAGAATGGTTTCGCTGCCGCCCACCACCGGGCCGACGGTGGCTGGCAGCGCCTGTACTTCGGGCTGCTCGGTACGCGGCAGGTAGAGCTTGACCGTGGTACCCGAGCCCGGCTCGCTGTAGAGGCGGATATGCCCGCCACTCTGCTTGGCGAAACCGTAAGCCATGCTCAGGCCCAGGCCGGTACCGTGGCCTTCCGGCTTGGTGGTGAAAAAGGGTTCGAAGGCCTGCTCGATGATCTCGGCAGGCATGCCGATGCCGGTGTCGGACACCGCCAGCAGTACGTACTGACCGGGCGTCACATCGGCCTGGGTGCCCGCATAAAGTTCGTCGAGCATGGCGTTGCCCAATTCCAGGGTCAGCTTGCCGCCCTCGGGCATGGCATCGCGGGCATTGATCGCCAGGTTGAGCACCACCTGCTCGAGCTGGTGCGGATCGACCATGGTGGTCCACAGGCCGCCGGCGACCACGGTTTCGATCTCGATGTGCTCGCCAATGGCCTGGCGCAGCAGCTCGTCGAGATCGCGCAACAGCCGGCCGAGGTTGGTCGGTTGCGGCCGTAGCGGCTGGCGGCGGGCAAAGGCCAGCAGCTGGCGCGCCAGCTTGGCACCGCGTTCGACTGCCGAGCTGGCAGCATCGACGCGCTTGGCCGCGCTGCGGTGCTCCTCCACCAGCGGCTGCAGCAACTGCAGATTGCCGGCGATTACCTGCAGCACGTTGTTGAAATCATGGGCCACGCCGCCCGTGAGCTTGCCGATGGCCTCGAGCTTCTGCGACTGGTACAGCGCCTGCCGGCTCAGCTCCAGTTCGCGAGTGCGTTCCTCGACCAGTTCCTGCAGCCGCTCGCTGGAGCGCTGCAAGGCCTGCTGCGCCAGCACCTGGGCGGTGACGTCATGACCCTGGCAGAAAATACCGGTGACCCGCTCGTCCTCGCTGAATACCGGCTGGAAAACGAAGTTGAGGTAGCGTCGCTCGGCCTTGCCACCGGTCTGCGGGCGCATGCGCACGGCGAGGTCACGGCCGAGATAGGGCCGCCCGGTAACGTAGACCTGCTGCAGCAGCTCGGACAGCGCACGGCTCTCCAGCTGCGGAAAGGCCTTGAATGCCGGGCGGCCGAGCAGTTCGCGGGCACCGACCAGCTGATGGAAGGCGCGGTTGGCGATCTTCAGTTCGTGGCGCGGCCCTTCGGTGATGGCGATGAAGCCCGGTGCCTGGTCGAACAGCCGCTGCAGATGCGCGCGCTCTTCGTCGAGTCGGCGCCCGTGCAGCTCGCTGGCGCGGCGCTCGGCCACCAGTGCCGACACATCGCGCAGGGTCAGGGCAGCGCCCACCACGGCACCATCCGCCGCACAGACCGCGGCCACGACGATCTCCAGGGCGCGGCCGCTGACGGCGTCCTCGTGCTGCAGCGTCTGCGTCGTGTCGCAGTCCAGCGCGCGTGCCAGCGCGTGGCCCAGCTCCGGGCTCCAGAACGGCAGACCACTCGCGGTGCGACCCAGCACCTCGGCGCGCGCGAGACCGAACAGCTCGGCCGCGCCGGCACTCCAGTAGAGCACCGCGCCGGCCCGGTCGAGGCCGACGATCGCATCGCGCGCGGCATCGATGAAGTGATGCAGATAGAGCTCCGCCGTTGGCAGCGGCCGCCTGCTCGACTGACTGCCGTGCACCGTGGCATTGGCCCGGTCCAGCGTGGTCCGCAGACGCGCCCGTCGCCGCACGCTGGCCAGCGCCTGATCGAGCTGCTGCTGTGGATTGGCACCCAGGTTGACGATGGACCAGTGGGGTCCGAGCAAGGGCGCCGGGCCCAGCGCGCGGTGCAGCGCGTCGGCTTCGCCATCCTCGCTGAGAAAGAGGATCTGCGCGGTTTTCCAGTGGTTGCGCAGCTGTCGCGCCAGGGTCACCGGGCGCGGCAGAGCGGCCGCCAACAGCACCAGCGCCGGCTGTTCGTCGTTCGGCGGCAATGCACCTGCATCCAGGCGGCTCAGCTGCAGGCCGTGCGCCGCCGCCCACCGGGCGACCTGCTCATGCAGGCCGCTGTCATCGGCCTCCAGCAGCGCGACCCGATCGAGCAGCAGGGCGCTCATAGCAGCGGCACCCCCAGCAGACTGCGGCCTGTCCAGAGTTTGAGCAGCCCGGTGGTGGGCGTCATCACGTGGCCGGCGCGGGCATCCCGCAGCAGCCGGGCAGCACGGCTGTTTTCCCGATAGGCCGCCCCACCGCACAGCGTCATCGCCTCGTTGGCCAGCTGCACTGCGGTTTCCGCCGCGTCCGCCTTGCACGCCAGGATGAACGACAGCGCCTCGGGATGCGCGCCATCGCCGCGCCGTGCCGCTTCGCGCACCAGCGCGCGGCTCTTGACCAGGGCGGTCCAGAGTTCGCCGTACCGCACCTGCAGGCTTTCCACGTCGCGCAGGGCCTCGCCGGAATGGCTGTAGCGGCGCGAACGCAGATGCACACTTGCCTCGTCCAGCGCCGCCTGGGCGATTCCCAGGTAGGTGCCGGCCATGGCCATGAGAAAGAACGGTGCCACCACTTCGAAGACATACCAGACCTGGTCGCCCGGCTCGCCCAGCAGGTTGCGCGCCGGCACCCGTACCCGATCGAGCTGCAGCGGTCGCGACGAGTTGCCGCGCATGCCGAAACCGGCCCAGGCATCCAGCCAGTGCATGCCTTCCCCGCCCTTGTCGACGATCAGGCAGCTGAAATCCCCGGCTTCGGCACCGGCCGCCACGGTGGATACCACGTAGGAATCGGCATGCCCGCCATTGGTGACGAACTGCTTGGTGCCCTCGACGATGAAATCCTCGCCGTCGGCATCCAGGCGGGTCTCCGGCAGATAGAAATGCGCACCGGTGCCCTGCTCGGACAGCGCCAGGGTGGTGACATGCCGGCCCGCGGCAATTTCCTTCAGGTAGTGCTCGCGCTGATGGTCGGTGGCCTTGGCGGCGATCACCGCAGTGGCCACGCAGTGCATGCCATAGCACAAGGCAGAGGACGGACAGGCACGGGCAATGGCTTCGGTGAGCACGCACAGGCCCAGCAGCCCCTGACCCAGCCCGCCCTGATCCACCGGAACCTGCAGGCCGAGCAGGCCGGCCTCGGCGAGCGCGCGCATGGAATGGGCCGGCCAGCGACACTCGGCGTCGACCTCGGCGGCCAGGGGCGCGATGACATTTTCTGCCAGATCGGTGGCGATGCTCTGCAATTCGACCAGCTGAACGGGGAGCAAATGGTCCATGAGTCTTCCTGGAATCTTGGGGAGGCCGGCATCCACCCAGCCGAATATCTGACCGTTTTGGTCGGATCTTGTTCGAACGCGGCGGCTCCATGTGGGGAGCGCCACGTGAGATTGGCGGTCATAGTGGCATGACTTCTTCGACAAAGGGCAAGCGGCCCATGCGCCTTCGACTCGCACTGGCTCTGCTGACCGGGGCATTGCTGGCCAATGGCGCCCAGGCCGAGAGCAACGACATGCATATCCTGATCGGCAGCTACACGCATGACAGCGACAGCCCCGGCGTGCTGCGCCTGCGCTTCGACCCCTCGCAGGGACGGCTCGAGCCGGAGCCGCTGCAGGCGCTGACGAGCCACAACCCCTCCTGGCTGGTGCTGGACGAGCGACGCGGGCGGCTCTATGCCACCCATGAGAACGGCCCGGCCCATGCCGATCCGGTCGGTCGCGTCGGCGCCTGGCAGCGCGACGCCAAGGGCGACTACCAACCCATCGGCCAGGCCATCAGCCTCGGAGATGAGCCCACCCACGCCAGCCTGAGCGCCGATGGCCGCTACCTGTTCGTCAGCAACTATGGCTCGCGACCCAACCCCGGCGGCAGCCTGGCAGTGCTGCCGCTGGACGAGGATGGCCGCCCCTTGCCGGTCACGCAGATCGCTGCGCATCAGGCCAGCGGAGTGCACCCCGAACGCCAGGCATCGCCTCACGTGCATTCGGCGGTGCCCAGCCCGGACGGCACGCGCCTTCTGGTTAGCGACCTGGGCGCCGACCGGGTGTTCGTCTACCGCTACGACCCGAGCCATGCCGAGCGCCCGCTGCGGCCGGATGAGCCGGCCAGCATCGAGCTGCCCGCGGGCAGCGGCCCGCGCCATCTGGTGTTCCATCCCAATGGCAAACACGCCTACCTCGCCCTCGAACTGAGCGCCCAGGTGGCTGGCTTCGATTACACCAATGGCACCTTGACCCGCCGGCAACTGCTGGACCTCAAAGAGTCCGATAGCGAAGTGCGTCATTCACCCGGCGCGATCCACACCTCGGCCGATGGCCGCTTTCTCTATGTCAGCGACCGCGGCGACTACAACCACATCATCGTCTTCGCCATCGAGGCCGACGGCACGCTGCGCGAAATCCAGCGCCGCCCGAGCGAAGGCCGCGAACCGCGGGAGTTCGCCATCACGCCGGACGGTCGCTTCATGCTGATCGCCAATCAGCTTAGCGATGCGCTGGTGGTGATCCGCCGCGACCCGGAGAGCGGGAAGCTCGGCGAGACGTTGCAGACCCTGGCGGTCGGGCGGCCGTCGGATATCAAGCTGCTCACGCCGAACTGATCCGCGACGTTTCAGGACAGCCAGCAGGCGACCCGATCGCGTCCTGAATTAAGCCGATGGCGGCATCAACGCCCGGCAAATGCGTCGAGCGTGACGTCGATCACCCCGCGCGCGTTCAGCGCTCCGGCTGCTTGCCATCGGGCAGTGCCTCTTCGTCGCTCACCTCCTCGGCCATACCCGGCGGCACGTTGTAGGCGCCGCCCGGCACGTCGCTTTCGCTGCCGCCGGCGACATCGCCATGAGTGGTGGTGGTTTCGGGATTCTGTTTGTGGGCATCGCCGCTCTGATCGATGGACTCGATGCTCTCGCGGCCCGGTTCGCTCTGGCTCATCAGCAGTTCCTCGTTCGTCGCCGCACCCCGGCCGATCCGGAGCGCCATGGTTTTTAGGATGGCGGGGCCGGCAGAAGGTGCAGGGCCGTGAGGCCATTTCTGGACCAATGGCCGCTCGGCGGCGCAGCTGAACTAATCCAGTGGCGGGGCAGCCAAAACTCAACTGGAACTGCCATAGAACAGAATCATGCAACTGACTTCCCGCAGCCTGCCGATCACCCCTGCCATCACCCCGGAGCCGGATCAGCCGTCACGGGCGCTGTATTTCGCCCTCGTCCGCGAGGTCGACGAGCACGCGCGGGAGAACGCCGCCGATTACCTGCGCACGCAGCTCGAAGCGGCCGCTGCCCTGCCCTGCGACCTGCCGGCGGACCCCGCCGATCTGGACGCCTGGGTGCTGCAGCGTACCGAGGCGGTCGGCCATCAGTACCAGGCCTACCTGGAACAGCGCCGGGCCGGCGGGCCGCGCCGCTATTTCCCGAGCAAGGCCCATGCGCTGCACTTTCTGCGTTGCGTGGCGCCGACCAAGCTGGTGGACGGTGCCTGGCTCTACGGCCTGTTGCAGCGGTGGGACGATGCGCGTTTCACCGCGCTGATCCAGACCTACCTGGAGGAGCTCGGCGACGGGCTGCCGGAGAAGAACCACGTGGTGCTCTACCGCAAGCTGCTGGCGAGTCAGGGTTGCGACGACTGGCAGGAGCTGGACGACGAACACTTCGTCCAGGGTGCCATCCAGCTGGCGCTGGCCGAGCACGCCGAGCAGTTCCTGCCGGAAATCATCGGCTTCAACCTCGGTTACGAGCAGCTGCCACTGCACCTGCTGATCACCTCCTATGAGCTGACCGAACTGGGCGTCGACCCCTACTACTTCACCCTGCACGTCACTGTCGACAACGCCGACAACGGCCACGCGAAGAAAGCCGTGCAAGGTTTGCTGGATGCCTGGCCGCAGGTGGGCGACAGCGCCGAGTTCTATCGCCGCGTGCGCGATGGCTATCGCCTCAACGACCTGGGCGCCAGCACCGTCTCGGTGATCGGCAACTTCGACCTCGGCCGCGAGGTGCAGCGCATCTTCGAGAAGAAGGCCGCGGTCGGCCAGTTCGTCCATTCCGACTACTGCCGCTTCGAAGGCCGCACGGTCAACCAGTGGCTCGGTGAAGACGTCGAGCAGTTCCTCGCGGTGCTGGACAAGCGCGGCTGGATCAAGCGCGGCCACGACCCGCAGGAAAGTCGTTTCTGGCAGCTCATCGTCGGCGAACAGGCGCCCATGTTCGGAGTATTCAGCGCCTACGAGCAGCAGATGATCCATGACTGGATCGCCGACGACTGGCAGGCCGATGGCAAGCGCAGCCCGCGCGGTGCGTTGCTGCAGCGCCAGGCGCTGTTCAACGGGCGCCGCACCGCCTCGGCGCCGGCCATGCCGCAACCCGCCGAACACGTCAGTGGCAACGATTTCGACGAGGAGCTGCAGCTGCTCGAACAGCAGGTCGCCCGCCTGCCCGACCGCGCTGCCCGCATGCGCCTGCTGCTGCCGCTGCTGGCGCCGCAACGCCATCACAGCGCCGCCGGCCTGCTGGCCACGCGGCTGTTCAACGGCCTGTTCAACTGAAAGGATCGATCAAGGAAAGCACCATGACCATGGACACTGCGCAGGACCGCGCATTGCTGCATCTGGGCCAGGCCCTGCGCGATCGCGGCTATCACTTCATCACGCCCACCCCGCTGACCCACGAACGGGTCAACCAGCGGCCGGAGAATGCGCTGGCCGACGACCTGCACGGGGTGTTCGGCTGGAGCCGGCCCTTCCAGCACGAGCTGCTGCCGGGCCCGCTGTTCAGCCTGATGGATCAGGCGCAGGTCCTGGAAGCCTGCGGCTCGCGCTGGCGTTCGAAGGTGCGGCTGTCGAGCCTCGACGGCCAGCTGTTCCTGCACTCGGCATTTCCCACCACAGCCAGCGACGCGGTGTTCTTCGGCCCGGATACCTACCGTTTCGCCAACGCCATCCGCTGCCATCTGAACCAGCACACCGGAATGATCCGCCGCGCCGTGGACATCGGCTGCGGCTCCGGCGCCGGGGCGATTCTCACCGCGCTGGCGCGACCGCAGGCCGAGGTGCTGGCGGTGGACATCAATCCAGAGGCGCTGCGCCTGACGCACATCAACGCGGCGCTGGCCGGTGCCGACAACCTGCGCGCTCTGCACAGCGACCTGCTGAGCGCGGTGGACGGCGAGTTCGACCTGATCCTGGCCAACCCGCCCTATCTGGTCGACGCCGACCAGCGCGCCTATCGCCACGGCGGTGGCCCCCTGGGCGCCGGGCTGTCGCTGGCGATCCTCGATGCGGCGCTGCAGCGCCTGGCGCCGGGTGGAACGCTGCTGCTGTATACCGGCGTGGCGATGCTGGACAACCAGGACCCGTTCCTCGCGGAGGTGCGCCGACGCCTGCAGGGCGGCGCCTTCAGCTGGACCTATCGCGAGCTGGACCCGGACGTGTTCGGCGAAGAGCTACTCGGTGGCGCCTACGTCAAATGCGACCGCATCGCCGCCGTGGTGCTGGAAGTGACGCGACCAGCGAGCTGACAGCAGGGCGAAGGGTGGCCCGTGGATAACCCCGCCAGGCTTATCCACGCAACAAGCAAACGCACGCAGTTCAGACCGGCAACAGCAGCAGGCTCAGCGACAGGGTCAGCAGCGAGCCGAGCGTCGAGTACAGCACCACCCGCGATACCCGCGAGCCCTCGCGGCCATAGAACTCGGCAAGCATGTACGGCCCGGTGCCGGTCGGTAGCGCACTCAGCAGCAGCGCCGAATAGGCCCACAGGGTCGGCAGTTCGAACACCTGAAACGCCAGGTACCAGGTGATCAGCGGCTGTACCACCAGCTTCAACCCCACCAGCGGCCAGACGCCCTGCACCCGACCGGCCGGTTGCGGCTGGGCGAGGAACAGGCCCAGCGAGACCAGCGCGCAGGGCGCTGCCGCTGCGCCCAACAACTTGAGCAGGGTGGCCAGCGGCACCGGCAGCTGTAGACCGCCGGCAGCCCATAGCGCGCCGAGCATGGGCGCGATCACCAGGGGGTTGCGCACCAGCGCCCCGCTCACCTTGCCCAGCGTGCGCAGCAGGCCCTGGCCGGCGTGCAGCCCGGTCTCCACGCAGGCCAGGGCGATGGCGAACAGCACGCAGACGACAATGATCGAAGCGACCATCGCCGGCTGCAGTGCCTCGTCGCCGAGCACCAGCATGCACAGCGGAATCCCGACATAGCCGGTATTGGCATAGGACGCGCCCAGCGCATCCAGGCTGGCATCGACCAGCGGCTGCTTCTGCAGCAGGCGATACGCAAGGGTGAAGGCGAACACGCCAAGGCAGCCGATGGCGAAGGCGGCGATGAACCCCGGCTGCCAGAGCTGCTCCCAGGTGGAGGTGGCGACCACGCTGAACAGCAGTGCCGGCAGGCCCAGCCAGACCACGAAACGGTTGAGTTCCGAAGCGCCGGTCGGCCCCATGCGCCCGCTGCGGCGGCACAGGTAGCCGAGCAGGATCAGGGCGAAGACGGGCAGGACAACGTTGATGACCGAAGACATGGGCTCTCATCTGAAGCGTCGTCGCTGAGCCCAGCGGGCGGACGACCGGAACGGCCGGCCACCTTAACAAAAACTTCGCCGAACCGAGAGCGCAGGCGCCCCGGCTCGGCGCAGTACGTCAGTGCAGCGAGGGCGAGTAGCCGTTGGGTTCGGCGCGGGCCGCAGCGAATTCCGCCTCGACGCAGCCGCGAGCCTGCTGCGTGCCTGCGGGAAAACCGCTGCGATCGCTGTAGTCCCACTCGACCGCTGGCACCCGTTCGGCATCCAGACCCTTGGCGCAGCTCAGGACCAGTGCGGTGATGCCGGCCACCGCCCCGGCGGCGATGGCCGCATTAGCCGGCTCGTTGCCGTGTTCGATGCTCCAGCCGAGGCCGGCCAGGTCCAGCGCGTCACCGCCGATACGGCCGTAGATCCAGGGCTTGGGATCATCCGCCAGCAGGATGCCGACGCCGGTGGCGATTTCGCGCAGACCGCAGGCACGGATCACTCCATCGCTGCCGGGCATGCCGATGAAACGCGCGACCTGACGCGGCGCCACCAGCTGGACGACGCCCAGGCCGATGCTGAACCAGCCCAGTCCCCGCGCCAGCGAGCGCGCCGAATGGTTGGGCCGGGTGACTTGACGTGGAATGCTCATAAGACTCCTCGCTCGATATCGTGGCTCGGCCGATCCCTACTGCAGGGATCGGCGACCGGTTCATGGCTTCAGGACCACCTTGATGCAGCCGTCATGCTTGTCGCGGAAGGTCTTGTACATCTCCGGGCCCTGCTCGAGGCTGACGCTGTGGGTGATGACGAAGCTCGGATCGATCTGCCCCTCCTGGATGCGGTTGAGCAGGTCGTCGGTCCAGCGGTTGACATGGGTCTGGCCCATGCGGAAGGTCAGGCCCTTGTTCATCGCGGCACCGAACGGAATCTTGTCGATCAGCCCGCCGTAGACGCCGGGAATCGAGATGATCCCGGCCGGGCGGCAGACGTAGATCATTTCGCGCAGCACGTGCGGCCGGTCGCTCTCGAGCATCAGCGCCTGCTTGGCGCGGTCGTACATCGAATCGATCGAACGCGCCGCGTGCGCCTCCATGCCCACCGAGTCGATGCACTTCTCCGGACCCTTGCCGCGGGTCAGCTCCTTGAGCCGCTCGAGCACGCTTTCCTCGTCGAAGTTGATGGTGATGGCGCCGCCGGCGCGGGCCATGGACAGCCGCTCGGGCACGTTGTCGATGCAGATGACCTGCTCGGCGCCCATCATGATCGCGCTGCGGATGGCGAACTGGCCGACCGGGCCGGCGCCCCATATCGCCACCGTGTCGGTGGGCTGGATATCGCACTGCGCCGCGGCCTGCCAGCCGGTGGGCAGGATGTCGCCGAGAAACAGCACCTGCTCGTCGGTCAGGCCGTTGGGGATCACCACCGGGCCGACATCGGCGTAGGGCACGCGCACATACTCGGCCTGGCCGCCGGCATAGCCGCCGGTGAGATGGGTATAACCATAGAGCCCGGCGGTGGTATGGCCGAACACCTTGTCGGCGATGTCCTTGTTGCGATTGGTACGCTCGCAGACCGAGAAATTGCCGCGCCGGCACTGGTCGCATTCGCCGCAGACGATGGTGAACGGCACCACCACGCGGTCGCCGACCTTCAGCTTCTTGTTCGCCGAGCCGACCTCCATCACCTCGCCCATGAACTCGTGGCCCATGATGTCGCCGTGCTGCATGCCGGGCATGAAGCCGTCGTACAGGTGCAGGTCGGAGCCGCAGATGGCGCAGGAACTGACCTTGATGATGGCGTCGCGCGGGTCCTCGATGGAGGGATCGGGGACGTGGTTGTCGCAGCGGATGTCGTGCTTGCCGTGCCAGCGAAGGGCTCTCATGGACAATCTCCTGTCGGGTTTCGGAAACGCCGTCTCGGTGATTCTCCTTCTGCCTCGCTGTTGCTCCTCTGTCGGTGCGGCGTGCTGTCAAGGTTTTAGTAAGCAGCGCCGCACGAGAGTGCCCGGTTACCGACGGGATGCATGCCCGCCGCACCGCCAGAACACGAGCGCAACGGCGGCTGACTAGTGCCGATTGCGCCCGAGCGAGGCATAGCCGTCGCGGTAACTGGCGAACCTCGGCTTCCAGCCCAGCGCGCGGGCGCGGGCATTGCTGCAGCGCTTGCTGCCGGCGCGTCGGGTCATGCTCTGCTCGGCCCAGTGGGTGACACCCAGCCGCTCGCGCAGCCAGTCGACCACCTCGTGCAGCGGCGCCGGCTCGTCGTCGACCCCCAGGTAGCAGGACTGCAACGCGGTGCCGCTGGCGTCCGCCTGCAGCAGGAAGGAAAGAAGCGCGGCGGCATCGTCGCGGTGAATGCGGTTGCTGTACTGCGGCGGATCGCGCTCGACCCGCAGGCCGGCACGCACCTGGTTCTGCAGCCAGGGGCGACTCGGGTCGTACAGCCCGCCCATGCGCACGCAGGTGGCCGGCAGGCCGCAGCCGAGGGCCAGTTGCTCGGCCTCGAGCATGACCTGCCCGGTGAAGCCGGTCGGCTCGGTGGGCGAATCCTCGTCGATCCATTCGCCGTCGCGCTGGGCATAGACGCCGGTGCTGGAAACGAACAGCAGACGGCGCGGCTGCTGTTCGTGCTGTCGCAGCCAGCGAAGCACGTTGCGCAGCCCCTCGACATAGGCCTGGCGATAGCCGGCCTCATCATGCTCGGTGGCGGATGCGGCATAGACCAGATAATCCAGCCCGCCGTTGGGCCAGCAGCGCGGACAGGCGGGATCGGTCAGGTCGCCCTTGACCGGCAGGATCGGCACCGGCAGCTCGGCGGCGTTGCGCCGCAGACCGTACACCCGCCAGCCGTCACGGCCGAGCTGCAGGCCCAGACGACTGCCCACGTCGCCGCAACCGGCGATCAATACGCTAAGGCGCTTGCCCATCTTCTGCTCCCTCAGTGGTACCCGAACGCGGGCCGTATGCATTGGAGTGTACCGGCTTTCCACGCATGCCACTGGTTGGTTAAGGGCTACGCAAAAGGCTATGCTTGCCGGCAATCTGATGGATGCTGACTATGACTCTGACCGAACTGCGCTACATCGTCACCCTCGCCCAGGAACAGCACTTCGGCCGTGCCGCCGAGCGCTGCCACGTCAGTCAGCCGACCCTTTCGGTTGGCGTGAAGAAGCTCGAGGACGAGCTGGGGGTACTGATCTTCGAACGCACCAAGAGCGCCGTGCGCCTGACCCCCGTGGGCGAAGGCATCGTCACCCAGGCGCAGAAGGTGCTGGAGCAGGCGCAGAGCATTCGCGAGCTGGCCCAGGTCGGCAAGAACCAGCTGGCCGCACCGCTCAAGGTCGGTGCCATCTACACCGTCGGCCCCTACATGTTCCCGCACCTGATCCCGCAGCTGCACCGCGTGGCGCCGGACATGCCGCTGTACATCGAAGAGAACTTCACCCACGTCCTGCGCGACAAGCTGCGCACCGGCGAGCTGGACGCGATCATCATCGCGCTGCCGTTCCAGGAAGCCGATGTGCTGACCAAGCCGCTGTATGACGAACCGTTCTACGTGCTGATGCCCGCCGACCATCCCTGGACCGCCAAGGAAACCATCGACGCCGAGATGCTCAACGACAAGAGCCTGCTGCTGCTCGGCGAGGGGCACTGCTTCCGCGACCAGGTGCTCGAGGCCTGCCCGACCGTGCGCAAGGGCGAAGCGGCCAGCCATACCACGGTGGAATCCAGCTCGCTGGAAACCATCCGCCACATGGTCGCCTCGGGCCTGGGTGTGTCGATCCTGCCGTTGTCGGCGGTAGAGAGCCATCACTACTCCCCCGGCGTGCTGGAGATCCGCCCGCTGACGCCGCCGGTGCCGTTCCGCACCGTGGCGATCGCCTGGCGTGCCAGCTTCCCGCGGCCCAAGGCCATCGAGATCCTCGCCGACTCGATCCGCCTGTGTTCGGTAGGCAAGCCGCCGTCGGCGAAAGCCTGAGGCCATGAGCGAACTGGCGACCATTCCGGTCACCGCACTCAAGGGCGTCGGCGCCGCGCTGGCAGAAAAGCTGGCCAGGGTCGGCCTGGAAACCCTGCAGGACGTGCTTTTCCACCTGCCGCTGCGCTACCAGGACCGCACCCGCGTGGTGCCCATCGGCTCGCTGAGACCGGGGCAGGACGCTGTGATCGAAGGCATCGTCGCCGGCGCGGATATCGTCATGGGCCGTCGGCGCAGCCTGCTGGTGCGCCTGCAGGACGGCAGCGGCACGCTGAGCCTGCGCTTCTATCACTTCAGCCAGGCGCAAAAAGAAGCGATGAAGCGCGGCACCCAGCTGCGCTGCTACGGCGAAGCCCGTCCCGGGGCCTCGGGACTGGAGATCTACCATCCCGAATACCGCGCGCTGACCGGCGAGCCGGCGCCGGTGGAACAGACCCTGACGCCGATCTACCCGACCACCGAGGGCCTGACCCAACAGCGCCTGCGTAACCTCAGCGAGCAGGCGCTGAGCCGACTCGGCCCGCACAGTCTGCCGGACTGGCTGCCGGCGGAGCTGGCCCGCGAGTACCGGCTCGGCCCGCTGGATCAGGCCCTGCGCTACCTGCACCGGCCGCCACCGGACGCCGATCTGGAGGAGCTCGCCGAGGGCCGCCACTGGGCCCAGCATCGCCTGGCCTTCGAAGAGCTGCTGACCCATCAGCTGTCGCTGCAGCGCCTGCGCGAGCGGGTACGCGCCCAGCAGGCACCACAACTGCCGCCGGCGAAAAGGCTGCCGCAGCGCTTTCTCGCCAACCTCGGCTTCAGCCCCACTGGCGCGCAGCAGCGCGTCGGCGCCGAGATCGCCTATGACCTGGCCCAGGACGAACCCATGCTGCGCCTGGTGCAGGGCGACGTCGGTGCCGGCAAGACCGTGGTCGCCGCCCTTGCTGCGCTGCAGGCACTGGAAGCCGGCTATCAGGTGGCGCTGATGGCGCCGACGGAAATCCTCGCCGAGCAGCACTTTCTCAACTTCAGCAAGTGGCTGGAACCGCTTGGCATCGAGGTCGCCTGGCTGGCCGGCAAGCTCAAGGGCAAGGCCCGCGCCGCGGCGCTGGAGCAGATCGCCGGCGGCTGCCCGATGGTGGTCGGCACCCATGCGCTGTTCCAGGACGAGGTGGTCTTCAAGCGCCTGGCCCTGGTGATCATCGACGAGCAGCACCGCTTCGGCGTGCAGCAGCGCCTGGCCCTGCGCCAGAAGGGCATCGACGGCCGGCTCTGCCCGCATCAGCTGATCATGACCGCCACGCCTATTCCTCGGACCCTGGCGATGAGCGCCTATGCCGACCTCGATACCTCGATCCTCGACGAGCTGCCGCCGGGACGTACGCCGGTGAATACCCTGGTGATCGCCGACAGCCGGCGCCTGGAAGTCATCGAGCGGGTGCGCATCGCCTGCAACGAGGGCCGCCAGGCGTACTGGGTGTGCACCCTGATCGAGGAATCCGAGGAGCTCACCTGCCAGGCCGCGGAAACCACCTTCGAGGATCTATCCGCTGCCCTCGTGGGCCTGCGCGTCGGGCTGATTCACGGCCGCATGAAGCCGGCCGAGAAGGCCGCGGTGATGGAGCAGTTCAAGCGTGGCGAGCTACAACTGCTGGTCGCGACCACGGTGATCGAGGTCGGGGTCGACGTGCCCAACGCCAGCCTGATGATCATCGAGAACCCGGAGCGCCTGGGCCTGGCCCAGTTGCATCAGCTGCGCGGGCGGGTCGGCCGCGGCAGTGCAGCAAGTCACTGCGTACTGCTGTACCATCCGCCGCTGTCGCAGCTGGGTCGCGAGCGACTGGCGATCATGCGCGAGACCTGCGACGGCTTCCTCATCGCCGAAAAGGACCTGGAGCTGCGCGGTCCCGGCGAGATGCTGGGCACGCGCCAGACCGGCCTCCTGCAGTTCAAGGTCGCCGATTTGATGCGCGACGCCGAGCTGTTGCCAGCGGTGCGTGATGCCGCGCAGGAGCTGCTGACGCGCTGGCCGCAGCACGTCAGCCCGCTGCTCGAGCGTTGGCTGCGTCATGGCCAGGAATACGGCCAGGTATGACAACCATCCGTCGCCACACCATCCGCGGCTGACGGCTTCGCTATACTCCGGCAGGTCACTACAACAGGTCCGCTTATGAATACTGCTGTCGACACCGAAAGCTGCTCCGAACTGCCCCTGCTGATCACCAAGCTGTTGAAAGACCTCGGTGTGGACTACCAGATCCAGCGCGACCGCCCCAACATTCCGGCGGCCCAGCGGGTCCAGGCAGTGCTGCTGGATGACAGCATCGGCGCCATGCTGGTGCTGTTCCCCCAGGACCATCTGCTCGATCTCACCCGCCTGACCGAGCTCACCGGCCGCGAGCTGGCGGCGGTCAAGCCGGAGCGACTGGCGCGCATGCTCACCAAGCACGAGCTGAGCCGCCTGCCCGGCCTGCCGCCGCTGACCAGCTCACCCTGCCTGTACGAAGAACGCCTGCTGCAGCAGCCGCGGCTGCTGGTCGAGTCCGGTCAGCCCGGCCTGCTGGTGGAAGTCGCCGGCGCCGACTTCAAGCGCCTGCTGAGCAAGGCCAGCGCCGGCAACTTCGCCGTGCCGCTGAGCGACATCCGGCCGAACCTGGACCGCCCGCACGACGACCGTGCGGAAATCACCCAGGCCGTGCAGAGCTTCACTGCGCGGCGCATCCAGAAGCGTCTGGAAGAAACCATCGAGATTCCGCCGCTGCCGCATACGGCGCAAAAGATCATCAAGCTGCGAGTCAACCCGGAAGCCACGGTCGACGACATCACCGGCGTGGTGGAAACCGACCCGGCACTGGCGGCGCAGGTGATCAGCTGGGCCGCCTCGCCCTACTACGCCGCGCCCGGGCGCATCCGCTCGGTGGAAGACGCCATTGTCCGCGTGCTCGGCTTCGACCTGGTGATCAACCTCGCTCTCGGTCTGGCGCTGGGCAAGACCATCAGCCTCCCGAACGACAAGCCGCAGGACGCCACGCCCTACTGGCAACAGGCGATCTACACCGCCGCGGTGATCGAAGGGCTGACCCGCGCCATCCCCCGCGAGCAGCGTCCAGAGCCGGGCCTGAGTTACCTCGCCGGGCTGCTGCACAACTTCGGCTATCTGGTGCTGGCGCACGTCTTCCCGCCGCATTTCTCGCTGATCTGCCGCCACCTGGAGGCCAATCCGCACCTTTCGCACGGCCATGTCGAGCAGCATTTGCTGGGCATCACCCGCGAACAGATCGGCGCCTGGCTGATGCGCCTGTGGGGCATGCCCGAAGAACTGGCGGCCGCCCTGCGCTTCCAGAACGACCCGGGCTATGACGGCGAGGATGCGGCCTATCCGAACCTGGTCTGCCTGGCGGTGCGCATGCTGCGCAACCGCGGTATCGGCAGCGGGCCGGACGCCGAGGTGCCGCAGCAGCTGTTCGATCGCCTGGGTATCACCCGCGAGAAGGCCAACGACGCCATCGCCAAGGTGCTCGCCGCCGAAGCCGCACTACGCGCGCTGGCCATGCAGTTCAACCCCTCACACTGACCGGCTACCGGCACGCAGACGCCGCTGCCCCGCGGCCTCAGCCGTTGCCGGCACGAAAGCTCACCCGCGCGTTGACCAGCCCCTCGCCGGCGCGCTCCAGGCTGACCTCGGTGACGCTCACCCCCTGCCCCTGCAGGGTGTCGAACCAGCGCAGCAGCAGGGCATAGGAGGCCCCGGGCAGGCTCACCTGCAGGCTGCCGTCGCTGCCGTTGTCGAAGCTTTCGATGGACAGGTTGCCCTGCTGCGCGCTTTCGGTGATCACGCCCTGCAGCTGCTCGGGCGCCAGTTCGACCTGATTGCTGCGCTCCATCTGCCGCGCCAGTTCGGTGTTCTGCTCCATGTAGGCGTGCAGCTCCCGCTGCGCCTGATAGTAGTCGCGCGCCTCGGCCGCCTGGCGCTGCGCCGGCAGCCACAGCCAGAGGTAGAACAGCACGGCGAGCAGAAAGGCGCCGAGCAGGCTCAGCGAGGTGCGCTCGCGCGGCGCCAGGCGTTGCCAGCGCTGCCACAGCGGCGAGTCGGCAAGACGTACGGCCAGTTGCTGCTTGAGATTCATCATCAGCCTCCGATCACCACGCGCGCACTGACGCCATCACCTTCGCGGCTGGCCGAGCCCAGCTGCACACTCTGCCCCGCATCGCCCAGGCGCCGGCGCAGGGTTTCCAGGGTGGCGAAGTCCATCGCCTGCACCTGCAGCGCCAGATCACCGCGGTCCTGGTTGTAGTCGAGCTGGCCGATGGTCACCGGAATGCCGTCTTCCAGTGCCGCGGCGGCGTGATCGAGCAGGCGCAGAAAGCCCGCCTGCCCACCGCTGCCGCGAGCCAGATGATCATCGAACTGGGCGCGCATGTTGACGATGCGGATGTCCTCCGGGAACAGCTCGCGATACAGCGCCAGGCTGGCCTCGGCGTACGCGTCGCCCTGGCGCTGGAAGTACCAGGCCTGGCCCAGGTTGAAGCCCAGCTGCACCAGCAGGATCAGCCCGGCGACGGCGAACAGCGGTTTCCAGTAACCGAGGCCGGTATTGCCGACCTCCACCGCGAAATCGCCCTGGGCGAGGTTGAGTGCCGCCGCACGCTGCGCGGCGAGAAAGGCATAGGGGTCGTCCAGCTGGCGATAGTCGTCCAGTGCCAGCGGCGGCTCGGCCACGTTGCCCTGGGCGTGCCAGGGTGCCGGGCAGAGCGTGGCGAGCTGCGGCCAGTCCGCGGCGGCGAAGGCCAGCCGGGTCTCGCCTTCGCCACCGAGCAGGCCGCGCTCGCCGATGAATATCAGCTGTGCCGCCTCGCGCGGCAACAGGTCGGCGTCGACATGGATTGCCACGATCAGCAGCCCCAGTTCGCGCAACTGCTCCAGCCAGCCGGCCAGCAGCTGGCGGCGGATCGCCACGACGCGCTGGCGGCCATCCGGCAGCGTCTCGCCCACGGCCAGATGCAGCTCGTCGACGTTCTCGGCCAGCAGTTCCTCGGCGGCATAGGCCAGCGCCTGCTGCATCCAGCGCGCCTTGCGGGTCGGCAGGCTGATGGCGAAGAAGCTGCAGACCTCCGTCGGCAGGATCAGGCTGATGGCGCCGGCCGCGCTGCAGTCGCCCAGCGCTTGCCAGCGCCCGGGCTCGTCCTTGGGCAGCCAGTACACGCGGGTCTCGGCGTCGAGCCGGGCCGGGCAATCGGCGGGCAGGAAAAGGCAATCCATGGTTAGGGTCTGCTCCGGTTCGGTGAGGCCAGCCGGGCGGGCTGACCGAGGTTTCGCGCGAGCACGCGGACGCTGCCGTCCTGCTCGCGTTGCAGCAGGCTGACCAGCGCCAGCCGGCGGTCGCCCAGGCGCACTTCGCTGGTGGCCTGGAAGAATTGACTGCCAACCGCCAGCGCAGTGCCCTGCAGCGTGGTTCCGGCCATGGCCGGCTGCGCGAGGAAGGCGGCGCTGTTGCGAAACGGCGCGCTGCGCCGCAGCTCGACCAGCGACTCGGCGGCACCCAGGCTGAGGTTGTCGCTGAGGCTGGAGAGCACCATCGCGCTGGCGGTGTTGACGTTCAGTGGCACGCCACTCGGCAGCGCGGCCACGTAGGGCGCCAGACGCTGGAAATCCTCCTCGCGCATGTCCAGCAGCAGGCGCAGCTCGGAGAGGTCGTGGAGCCGGCGTCCGGCGCTGCGATACGGCGGGTCGAGGCTGAGGTAGGCGTTGTCTTCGGCGCCCAGCTCGCCACTGGGCTGCTGGTCGGGGTCGAGCCAGTCGAGCAGGCGCTCCGGATAGGGCGCGCTGATCTGCAGGCGCAGCAGCAGCCGGCGGAACTGCTCGACGGCGGCGGGATTGGGCTGCTGATCGCGCAGCAGGTCGTTGAGGTTGAAGCGTCCGGCCATATCCTCGATGCGCACGAGGATCTCGCCCTGGTCGATCTCGAACGCCGGCAGCGGCTGCGCCCAGGGTTCCAGCAAATGATCGACGGCCGCTGCCTCACCACTGGCGCCCGGGTCAGCACCGGCGGCGGACCGCAGGTCACGGGCCAGGATAGCCTGCGCCAGCGCCTCGCCGCCCAGCGCGTAATGCCAGGCCTGACGCGCCTGCAACTGATTGCTGGTGGCGCGGATGCTCAGCTGCTGGCGCGCCACCATTGCCGCGCTGACCACGGTGACGATGGCCACCACCAGCAGCACGGTGATCAGCGCCACGCCGCGCTGGCGACTCATTGCGGCAGCTCCCCTTCGAACGGCTCGGGCACACCCTCGGCGCCGGGCAATGCCTGCTGCATCGTCTGCTCGGCGGCATCGGGCAGGCGCAGCAGACGGGTGATGCGGCCGTAGCGGGCGTGATCGACACTCAGCTCCACGGCGACCGGCAGGCGTTCGGCGGCGTTCTCCGGGCTGCCGCGGCCGAAATCGAACGGCGGCCATTCCTCGTGCCACACGGCCTCCTCGTCGAGGTAGCGCAGCTGCATGCCCTGGACGTTGTCCAGCACGCGCTGCACGCGCGGTTCGCTGTCTATGTCGCGGTCCAGCACCACCCAGTAGACGCGCTCGAGGTTGTCGCCGGCCAGTCGCCAGCGCACCCGCTGCAGATTGGCACGGCGCAGGCCGGTGGGGTTGCGCCAGCCGGCGCGGGTCAACTCCAGTACCGGCGCGCCATCCTCACCACCCAGCTGGCCGATCAAGGCACTGCGCTCGTCGCCGAAACCGTCGCGGATCGGCCGCCCGACCACCTGCTGCAGGTCGCGTTCGAATGCCCACACCGCGCGGCTCAGCTCGCGCAATTGCAGTTCCTGGGCACGCACCGCCTCGTCGCTCTGCAACACCGCTTCGAGCATGCGATAGGTGCCCAGCCCCAGCAGCGCGAACAGGGCGATGGCGATCAGCAGTTCCAGCAGGGTGAAGCCGGCGTCGGCGCGCATGCGATCGATCATCAGGGCGCGGCTCCCGGCTCGACGCCGATGAAGCCGGTCAGGCTGGTGACCGCGCGCTCGGCCAGCGAGCCGCTGCGAGCGCGCGGTGTCTGCAGCGCGACCCAGACGGTGACGCGCAGCAAGCCCGGGTCGGCGCTGGCCTCGACCTCGCTGAGGGTCTGCCACTGTCGGCCGCCGAACTCCAGTTCCCGCGTCTCGCGGCCGATGGCAGGCGGAACCTGTTGCAACTGCAGCTCGCTGATGCGGTTGTCGGCGATCCAGCCGGCCAGGGTCAGTTCTTCCAGCCGCCCGGCATTGCTCAGGCTGCGCCCGGCGGCGGTGAGCACCACGGCCGATACGCTGGCGAAGATTGCCAGCGCCACCAGCACTTCGAGCAAGGTAAAACCGCGGCCGGCCCTGGCCAGAGATACTCTCATCGCCGCTCTCCGAGCGGCTCGGCCTCGGGCAGGCGGAAGCCGTCGCTGGCGATCAACCAGGTGCCACCGCCCGGCTTGCGCTCGGACAGGCGCAGACTGAACGGCGACAGCTCGCCGCTGGACAGTATCAGCAACTGAGGCTCCAGTTGCGGTGCGCGCCGTTCAGTCCGCTCGCCCTCGCGCGACAGCCCTGCACGGTCGTCCTCACGCCGGGTCGGCGCCACCAGTTCAAGTGGCGTGCCGTCCAGTTCCAGATCCAGACGCATCCACGCCGGCACCTTGTGCGTCTTGCGCCGCTCGACCTCCAACCAGCGCATGGCCGTCTCGTCATAGCGCAGCACGCGATACCCCTCGCTGTTGATCAGCAGACCGTACTCGCGGCTGTCGAGCACCGCCTCGTCGCTCATCACGCCGATCAGCGCCGCCAGCCGCCGCGCCTCGTCACGCAGCTCGCGCGAGGTACTGGAGCCACCGACGCTGAGCACCGCCACGCTGACCAGAATGCCCAGCAGGACGATCACCACCAGCAGCTCGATCAGCGTGAAGGCGCGGGCGCGCTGCCGCATCGATTACAGGTCCCAGTTCCCGATATCGGCGTTGAGATCGCTGCCGCCGGGCTTGCCGTCGGCACCGAAGGAATACAGGTCGAACTGACCCTGGGTGCCCGGCGACAGATACTGGTAGTCGTTGCCCCATGGGTCCTTCGGCAGGCGCTTGAGGTAACCGTCGCGGTTCCAGTTCTTCGGCTGCGGGTTGCCGGAAGGCTTCTTCACCAATGCATCCAGCCCCTGCTGGGTGCTCGGGTAGGCGAAATTGTCCAGCTTGTACATGTCCAGCGCGGCGGCGATGGCCTTGATGTCGCCCTTGGCCACGGTGACCTTGGCCTGGTCCGGCCGGCTCATCACCTGCGGCACCACCAGCGCGGCGAGGATGCCGAGGATGACCACCACCACCATGATCTCGATAAGGGTGAAACCGCCCTGGGTGCGGCGCTGCAGTCTTGTTGTCATGGTCGTTAACCCACCAGTTGGTTGAGAGAGAGGATCGGCATCAGGATGGCCAGCACGATGACCAGCACCACCGCCCCCATGAACACCAGCATGAACGGCTCGAACAGGCCGACCAGCAGAGACACCTGGGCGGCCAGGTCGTTCTCCTGATTGCGCGCGGTTCGCGCCAGCATCTGATCCAGTTCACCGGATTTCTCCCCGCTGGCGATCATGTGCAGCATCATCGGCGGGAATTCCCCGGTGGCATCCAGCGCACGGGTCAGGCTGCTGCCCTCGCGCACCTTCTGCGCCGCCTCGACCACCCGCTCGCGGATGCGCAGGTTGGCGATCACCGCAGCGGCGATGGACAGCGCTTCCACCAGCGGCACGCCGCTGCGCGTCAGGATCGCCAGGGTGGAGGCGAAGCGCGCGGTATTGGTCGCCCGGCTCAGCCGACCGATCAGCGGTATCCGCAGGATGAACGCATGCCAGCGCAGGCGCAGCGCCGGGTCGCGCAGGGCCGCACGCATGGCCAGGAACGCGCCGATAAGGCCGAGCACGATCAGCCAGCCCCAGTTCTTCACCACGTCGCTGGTGGCGATCAGTCCGCGGGTCAGCGCCGGCAGTTCCTGCCCGGTGTTGACGAATACCTTGACCACGTCCGGCACCACGTAGCCGAGCAGCAGCACGACGATGGCCAGCGAGGCGACCATCAGGATCACCGGATAAAGCAGCGCCAGCTGGATCTTCTGCCGCGATTGCTGACGCTGGTCGGTGTAGTCGGCCAGCTGGTCGAGCACTAGCCCGAGATGGCCGGCGTGCTCCCCGGCCGCCACGGTGGCGCGGTAAAGCTCGGGAAAGGCCGACGGATATTCGCGCAGCGCCGCGGCCAGGCTGTGGCCTTCCATCACCCGCGCGCGCACCGCCAGCAGCATCGACTTGATCTTCGCCGAGGTGGACTGCGCGGCCGCCGCGCGCAGGGCTTCCTCGATGGGCAGCGCAGCCTGCACCAGCGTCGCCAGCTGCCGGGTGACCAATGCCAGATCACGCGCCGACAGGCCGCGGCCGAAACTGAAGCCGCCACGGCTGACGTCTTCCTTGGACTTGGCCTGCTTCACCTCCAGCGGCGCCCACTGCTTCTCGCGCAGCAACTGCCGCGCCTGACGCGGGCTGTCGGCCTCGATCAGGCCCTTCTGCTCACGGCCACGGGGGTCGAGGGCGAGGTATTCGAAGGCAGCCATCAGGCGGTCTCCAACAGCGGCGATCCGCGCTCGAGAGCGCCTCTCCACAGATACCGCACAGCCGAGGGAGCGGCCGCGAATGGCGCCACCATGCGACGTCGGTCAGGCTGCGGATGCCTCTGCAGGCGCGTCGGAATCAACCTCATCCCCTCACTCCTCACGCGTCACCCTCAGCACTTCCTCGATGGTGGTCACCCCCTCGCGCACCTTGCGCAGCCCGTCCTCGCGGATGCTCGGGCCCAGCTCGCGGGCATGGCGCAGCATGTCCTGCTCGCTGGCGCGGGTGTGCACCATGGTGCGCAGGGTGTCGTCGAACAGCACCAGCTCATAGATGCCGGTACGCCCGCGGTAGCCGAGGCCACGGCATTGCTCGCAGCCTTCGGCGTGGTACAGCGTCGGCGCCTCGGCCGGACTGACGCCGAGCAGTTCGCACTCGGCGGCATCGGCGATGTAGGCGCGTTTGCAGTCATTACACAGCACCCGCACGAGGCGCTGGGCCAGCACGCCGAGCAATGACGAGGAGATCAGAAACGGCTCGACGCCCATGTCCACTAGGCGCGTGACGGCGCCAATGGCGCTGTTGGTGTGCAGCGTGGAGAGCACCAGATGACCGGTGAGCGAGGCCTGCACGGCCATGTCGGCGGTTTCCTGGTCGCGGATTTCGCCGACCATCACTACGTCCGGGTCCTGACGCAGGATGGCGCGCAGACCGCGGGCGAAGGTCATGTCGACCTTGGTGTTGACCTGGGTCTGGCCGATGCCTTCGAGGTGGTACTCGATGGGGTCTTCGACGGTGAGGATGTTGCGGGTGCGGTCGTTGAGGGTGGTCAGCGCGGCGTAAAGAGTGGTGGTCTTGCCCGAGCCGGTGGGCCCGGTGACCAGGATGATGCCGTGCGGTTTCTTCACCGCCTGCTCCAGCTGGCGGCGGTCCTGCTCGTTCATGCCGAGATGACGCAGGGTCAGGCGCCCGGCCTGCTTGTCCAGCAGGCGCAGTACCACCCGCTCGCCATTGGCCGAGGGCAGCGTGGAAACGCGGATGTCCACCTCGCGACCGCCGACCCGCAGCGAGATACGCCCGTCCTGCGGGATGCGCTTCTCGGCGATGTCCAGCTTGGCCATGACCTTGATCCGCGAGACCAGCAGCGCCGCCAGCTCGCGCTTGGGCTGCACCACTTCGCGGAGGATGCCGTCGACGCGAAAGCGTATCACCAGCCGCTTCTCGAAGGTTTCGATATGGATATCCGAGGCGTTCTCGGCAATCGCCTCGCCGAGGATCGCGTTGATCAGACGAATGATCGGCGCGTCGTCCTCCTGCTCCAGCAGGTCCTCGGTTTCCTGGATCTGATCGGCAAGGCTGGCCAGGTCCAGGTCGTTGCCCAGCCCCTCGACCATCAGCATTGCCGCCGACGAATCATGCTGGTACGCCGCACCGAGGGCCTGGTCGAAATCCGCCTGGGCCAGCCACTGCATGGGCAGGCGCATGCCGACCACCCGCTGCGCCTCCTGCACCGCCGTCAGTGCGGCGCCCTCGCGCAGGCCGAGGCGCAGCTCGCCGCCGCGCTCGAGCAGCAGCACGCCGTGGCGACGAGCGAAGGCGAACGGCAGGCGGCGTTGCGCGGGCTGCTCGAGCAGCGTGGTCACGTCGTTTACATCGAGTTCGGGCATCGTGCAGCTCCACCGGCGATACGCAACGACCCGACGTCGCCGCGCTCGAAACACTCCAATCGGGTCCAACCAGCCTAGTTGGACTACAAGGATTGGATGACATTTCAACGTGCGTGCGTTTTTCCTGATTAGCCGACTTAACCCGGCACCAAGGTCGCAGACGCCCGGCACCGCTGACGAATACCACGTCAATGGCGCGTCATTCATGATGCGGCCGCTTCGTCTGCCTGACAGAGGCTGACCAAGGCTGCGCAGAGCCAAACAGGACGCAATCTGCAGCGAAGCGCGGAAAACAGACAGTCATCCTGCGACCGATGCGTCAAATACAATCGTTTGATTGAAACAGTTGTTTGATTTTTTCAGGGCTTGCAGAATGCCGCGCCGGGCAGTTCGTTTTCGAGCCGTCCGGCCTGCTCCATCCGTTCCAACCCCGTCCGCCAGAGCAGCGGGCGGGTGAAAAGCACGTCGGTGCGCGGTCCGCCGCAGCACCGGTCATGATCACGCAGGAGAACAACAACAATGCACATCGGTGTTCCTCTCGAAACCCACTCCGGGGAGACGCGCGTCGCCGCGACCCCGGAAACCGTCAAGAAACTGATCGGCCAAGGGCACCGGGTGACGCTGCAAAGCGGCGCCGGGTTGCTTTCCAGCGTGCCGGACAGCGCCTATGAAGCGGTCGGCGCGACCATCGGCGATGCGGCCGCGGCACTTGCCGCCGAGCTGGTGCTGAAGGTCAATGCGCCGGACGAGGCCGAACTGGCGCAGATGCAGTCCGGCAGCGTGCTGCTGGGCATGCTCAACCCGTTCGACAATGACTGCATCGCGCGCATGGCTGCCCGCGGTATCACCGCCTTTGCCCTGGAGGCCGCGCCGCGTACGTCCCGTGCACAGAGCCTGGACGTGCTCTCGTCGCAGGCCAACATCGCCGGCTACAAGGCGGTGCTGGTCGGTGCCCATCACTACCCGCGCTTCATGCCGATGCTGATGACCGCCGCCGGTACGGTGAAGGCTGCGCGCGTGCTGATCCTCGGCGCCGGCGTCGCCGGGCTGCAGGCCATCGCCACGGCCAAGCGCCTGGGTGCGGTGGTCGAGGCTTCGGACGTGCGCCCGGCGGTGAAGGAGCAGATCGAATCGCTCGGCGCCAAGTTCGTCGACGTGCCGCTGGAGACCGACGAGGAGCGCGAATGCGCCGAAGGCGTCGGCGGCTATGCGCGGCCGATGCCGGCCTCGTGGATGGCGCGTCAGGCGCAGGCGGTGCACGAGCGCGCGCTGCAGTCGGACATCGTCATCACCACCGCGCTGATCCCGGGCCGCAAGGCGCCGACACTGCTGCAGGAAGCCACCGTCGAGCAGATGAAGCCCGGCTCGGTGATCGTCGACCTGGCGGCCGGGCACGGCGGCAACTGCCCGCTGACCGAGATCGACCAGGTGGTGGTGCGCCACGGCGTGACCATCGTCGGCCACGCCAACCTGGCGACGCTGGTGCCGGCCGACGCCTCGGCGCTGTACGCCCGCAACCTGCTGGATTTCCTCAAGCTGGTCATCGACAAGGACGGCCAGTTCCAGCTCAACCTCGAAGACGACATCGTCGCCGCGTGCCTGATGTGCCGCGACGGCCAGGTCGTGCGGACCAACGGTTAAGGGAGACGCGAACATGGATCTGATTTCGGACGGCATCTACAACCTGATCATCTTCGTGCTGGCGATCTACGTCGGCTACCACGTGGTCTGGAACGTCACCCCGGCCCTGCACACGCCGCTGATGGCGGTCACCAACGCGATCTCGGCAATCGTCATCGTCGGCGCCATGCTGGCCGCCGCGCTCACCGTTACCCCGCTGGGCAAGGCCATGGGCACGCTCGCCGTGGCGCTGGCCGCGGTCAACGTGTTCGGGGGCTTTCTGGTCACCCGTCGCATGCTGGAAATGTTCAAGAAGAAGGACCGCAGCGCGGCCAAGGCGGAGGGCAAGTAAGCCATGAGCATGAACCTGATCACCCTGCTCTATCTGGTCGCCTCGGTGTGCTTCATCCAGGCGCTGAAGGGCCTCTCCCACCCCACCACCTCACGCCGCGGCAACCTGTTCGGCATGATCGGCATGGGCATCGCGGTGCTCACCACCGTGGGCCTGATCTTCAAGCTCGGCAGCGAGCTGGCCACCGCCGGCATCGGCTACGTGATCGTCGGTCTGCTGATCGGCGGCAGCGTCGGCACCGTCATGGCCAAGCGCGTCGAGATGACCAAGATGCCCGAGCTGGTCGCCTTCATGCACAGCATGATCGGCCTGGCCGCGGTATTCATCGCGATTGCCGCGGTGGTCGAACCGCAGTCGCTGGGCATCGTCGAGCACATGGGCTACGCCATTCCGGTGGGCAACCGCCTGGAGCTGTTCCTCGGTGCGGCCATCGGCGCCATCACCTTCTCCGGTTCGGTGATCGCCTTCGGCAAGCTGTCCGGCAAGTACAAGTTTCGCCTGTTCCAAGGCGCTCCGGTGGTGTTCAAGGGCCAGCACATGGTCAACCTGGCCGTGGGCCTGGCGATCGTCGGCCTGGGCCTGGTCTACACCTTCACCGGCAACCTCGGCGCCTTCGCCATCCTGGTGGCGCTGGCCTTCGTCATCGGCGTGCTGATCATCATCCCCATCGGCGGTGCGGACATGCCGGTGGTGGTGTCGATGCTCAACTCGTATTCGGGCTGGGCGGCCGCCGGTATCGGCTTCTCGCTGAACAACTCGATGCTGATCATCGCCGGCTCGCTGGTAGGCTCGAGCGGCGCGATCCTCTCGTACATCATGTGCAAGGCGATGAACCGCTCGTTCTTCAACGTGATCCTCGGCGGCTTTGGCGCCGACGCGGATGCCGGCGGCCCGGCGGGCGCGCAGCTGGAGCGCAACGTGAAGTCCGGTTCGGCCGACGATGCCGCCTTCCTGCTGACCAACGCCGACACCGTGATCATCGTGCCCGGCTACGGCCTAGCGGTGGCCCGCGCACAACACGCGCTGATGGAGCTGGCCGAGAAGCTTACGCACATGGGCGTGACCGTGAAGTACGCGATTCACCCGGTCGCCGGCCGCATGCCGGGGCACATGAACGTGCTGCTGGCCGAAGCCGAGGTGCCGTACGAGCAGGTCTTCGAGATGGAGGACATCAACTCCGAGTTCGGCCAGGCCGACGTGGTGCTGGTGCTCGGCGCCAACGACGTGGTCAACCCGGCGGCCAAGACCGATCCGAAGTCGCCGATCGCCGGCATGCCGATCCTCGAGGCGTACAAGGCCAAGACCGTCATCGTCAACAAGCGCTCCATGGCCAGCGGCTACGCCGGCCTGGACAACGAGCTGTTCTACATGGACAAGACCATGATGGTCTTCGGCGACGCCAAGAAGGTCGTCGAGGACATGGTCAAGGCCGTGGACTGATCGCCTCGTACTGAAACGAAAAAACCCCTCCCGGCCATGCCGCGAGGGGTTTTTCTTTGCCTGTCGAAGGTCAGACGCTGAAGCCGAACACCTCACCCAGGTGCCGGCGATAGCGCTCGACATCCGCCTCGACCTGCGGCCGCTTCATCACGTCGACACAGAGGAAGGTCGGCAGACCCTGCATGCCGAGAAACTCGTTGGCCTTGTGAAACGGCAGGTAGACGGCATCCACGCCCTTGCCGGCGAAGAAATCGCTGGGGTCGTCGAAGGCCTGCTGCGGCGCATTCCAGGTGGCGGAGATCATGTAGCGTTTGCCCTGCAGCAGACCGCCGCTGCCGTACTTCTGCGAGGCGTCGGAGCGGGTGCGGCCGTCGTTGGCGTAAAGACTGCCGTGGCCGGCGGTGAACACCTCGTCCAGGTATTTCTTCACCGTCCAGGGTGCGCCCATCCACCAGCCGGGCATCTGATAGATCAGCGCGTCGGCCCAGAGGATCTTTTCGACCTCCTGCTGCACGTCGTAACCGGCATCGATCTCGGTGGTGCGCACCTCGAAGCCGGCCGCCATGAGGGTTTCGATGGCTGCCTGGTGCAGCGTTGCGTTGTACTGGCCGGCGGAATGGGCGAAGGCCTTGCCGCCGTTGAGTAGCAGAATCTTCTTCATGGGAACGCCTCAGCAACAGAATGGCGCGCAGCTTAGCCACGCCTGTGGACCGCACCCAGCCCCTGACAGGCAAATCATCTTTGCCCGCCAGTCACGAATCTGTCACTGATTGGCTTCGGGTTCAGCCGGCTTTTGCGACCGTTGCTGTCTCCGGTCGCGATGCATAGCGCTGCGCCAGTACCGCGCAGACCATCAGCTGGATCTGGTGGAACAGCATCAACGGCAGGATCAGCGTGCCCAGCGCGCCGCCGGCGAACAGCACCTGCGCCATGGGGATGCCGGTGGCGAGGCTCTTCTTCGAGCCGGCGAAGAGGATGGTGATGCGGTCTTCCAGGTCGAAGCCCAGCCAGCGGGCGATCAACCAGGTGCTGAGCAACGCCAGCGCCAGCAGCAGACAGCAGGCCAGCACCAGGCCCAGCAGCTGCGGCAGCGGCACCTGCTGCCAGATGCCCTCGACCACCGCATGGCTGAAGGCGGTATAGACCACCAGCAGGATGGAACTCTGATCGACGTTCTTCAGCCAGCCCTTGTTGCGCGCCACCCAGTCACCAATCCAGCGCCGCGCGATCTGCCCGGCTATGAACGGCAGCAGCAGCTGCACGACGATCTTGCCGATGGCATCCAGCGTCGAGCCGCCTTCGCCCTGGGCGCCCATCAGCAGCAGCACCAGCAGCGGCGTGAGAAAGATGCCGATCAGGCTCGAGGCCGCCGCGCTGCATACCGCCGCCGGGATATTGCCGCGCGCCAGCGATGTGAAGGCGATGGCCGACTGCACCGTGGCCGGCAGCGCGCATAAGTAGAGCATGCCCAGGTAGAGCTCGGCGCCGATCATCGGCGTCAGCAGCGGGCGCAGCGCCAGGCCGAGCAGCGGGAACAGCACGAACGTGCAGCTGAACACCAAAAGATGCAGGCGCCAGTGCCCCATGCCGGCGAGAATCGCGCTGCCCGACAGCTTGGCGCCATGCATGAAGAACAGCAGGCCGATGGCCAGATTGGTGATCCACTCGAACACCACCACGCCCTGCCCGCGCGCCGGCAGCAGCGTGGCGATGGCCACTGCGCCGAGCAGCGCGAGGGTGAAATTGTCCGGTAGCAGGCGGGGTCTGGCCATGGGTGCTCCTGATGCGTGTGGCTTGCAGCGAATGGCTCTGGAGTCTACTGTCGGCTTGAACATCCGACTAACGCCATTGGCCAGACAAATGTCGAGAAAAGGACAGGCCAGCCTCGCCCAGCGCAGCATCCCGGTCATGGATGCGCTGCCGCGACCGCTGTTCGCACGCAGTGAATCCCTCGCCGAACGGACCACCACACCGCGCCACAGCCATCCCTGGGCACAGCTGTCCTACGCCATCAGCGGCGTGCTGCGCGTGCATACCGAGCGCGGGCGTTTTCTCGCCCCGCCGCAGCGCGCCATCCTGATTCCGCCGGGCCTGCTGCATGAGGTAATCAGTTCGCCGCAGACCGAGATGCGCAGCCTGTACATCGACCAGCGCGCCATGCCCTGGGCGCCTGCGCATTGCCAGGTGCTGGCGGTGAGTCCGTTGCTGCGCGAACTGATCCGAGCATTCGGCACGTTGCCGGTGGACTACGACGAACAGGGCGCAGACGGCCGTCTGGCCGCCGTCATCCTCGACCAGTTACGCGCCGCCCCGGAGCTCGGCTACTCGCTGCCCTGGCCCGATGACGTACGCCTGCGCGGCATCTGCGAGGCACTGTATGAACAGCCGGACCTGTCCTTCAGCCTGGCGCAGTGGAGCAAGCAACTGCACATATCCGAGAAGACCCTGACCCGCCAGTTCCAGCGCGACACCGGCCTCAGCTTCCGCGCCTGGCGCCAGCGTTTGCGCCTGCTCAGCGCGCTGCCGTTGCTGGAGCGGGGCCAACCGGTGACCGACGTCGCTCTGGCCTGCGGCTACGACTCCACCTCGGCGTTCATCGCCGCATTCGGCCAACAGTTCGGCACTACGCCGGGTGCGCTAGCAAGGTCGCCGCGCCCGTAAGCGAACAGTTGCTCGTCGCGCGAGCAGTACAGTTACGCTCGCCATCAAACTGCACCGGCACAATTGACTTCCCCTGTGGCTGTAACAGCCGCTGGCCGCGCGCGATCCTGTCTGCCCATAACCCGCACCCGGCTTGCCGGGAAGGAACGCGCTCATGGACCGCTCGCTGACCCGTCCATACCAGGCCACCCTCCAGAGCCGCAACTGGCAGCAACTGTTGCGGCTGCTGCAGCGCTGGCAACGCAACTACCGTACCCGCCAGCAACTGGCGCAGCTCGATGACCGCCAGCTCGCCGATGTCGGCATCAGTCACAGCGAGCGCGCCGCCGAACTGGACAAGCCGTTCTGGCGCTGAAGCGGTTCGCGCTCTAGAGTCTGTCGCCTAGGCTGACCGGCACGGCCCTGGCGGCGGAACGCAACGCCCATGGCACGGTCTAGAACCTCATTACTGGAGATCTGCCATGTCCCGAATCCTGCTTCCCTTCCTCGCCGCCGGCCTGCTGCTGAGTGGCGCTGCTTCGGCGGCCAGCTTTACCGCCACCACCGACGTGGTGGTCGGAGGCCTGATCAATACCGTCGATGCCACCTCGGACCTCACTTCATCCCTGCGTGACGACAAGCTGGTGCTCGACGCCCGTGACGACGCCTCACGCTTTGTCGCCAGCCGTGGCGATCTGCGCGGCGCCCATCTCGAGGCGGCGCTGCAGCACATTCGCAGCCAGCAGCCGCAATTGCAGGCCAGCGATCTGCAGCTGGCCGAGGCGATACTCGCCCTTTGACGAGCCCGGCAGCGGACGCTGCCGAAACCTGCGGATGCAACCGGGCACTGGCTCTGGGGCAGGCGTTTCGCTAGCCTTGGCGCCGTTTTTCCCGGCTACAGGTTGCCCATGCGTTCGTTTTCCATCGCCCTTCTGCTGTTCGGCTGCAGCGCCGGCTCCGCCATGGCGTTCGATGTCACCACCGCCGCCGTCGTGCGTACCAGCTACGTCAGCAGCCAGCTCACCAGCGCTCCCTTCGACAACAAGCTGATCGCCGAGGCCCGTGAAGATGCGGCGGGCTTCGTAGCCAGCGAGGGGCAGCTCGTTGCGGCACGCCTGCAGGCCGCCCTGTCGCGTCTGCGCCAGGAACATCCGGAGCTTGCCGCCAGCGACCTGGAACTGGCCGAAGCCATCCTCGTCCAATAACCGCACCGCCTGCCGGTGCCCAGACCCGTGAGAGATTCATCGATGAACAAGCTATTGCTCGCCGCCCCGCTGGCGCTGGCCGTCGCCGCGGGCACAGCCCAGGCGCAGACCCTCGTGGCCACCAGCAACATCGTCGTGCGTGCCCTGGACCGCAGCATCAACTTCACCTCCGACGTGACCAGCCGCATCAGTGACATGAAGGTCGTCGTCGAGGCCCGCGAAGACGCCGCCAGCTTCGTCGCCAGCGCCGGCGAGATCCGCGGTGCCCATCTGGAAGCGGCGATCGACACCCTGCGCAGCGAGTTCCCCGCGGCGCGCAACGCCAGCGATCTGCAACTGGCCGAAGCCATCCTCGCGCTGTGACCCGCCTCGGCGCCTGGCTGCTGGCGAGCGGCCTGAGCCTGGCCAGCATCGCGGCTCATGCCGAGCTGCGCCTGGTTCTCGACTCACGCACGCTGGACGCCGAGCAACGCGCCGCCAGCCAGGCGCTGCTGGACGAAGCCATGGCCGCACTGCCCCCGCGCCTGGTGCAGAGCCTCGATCGCGAGGTGCGCGTGCAATGGCGCGACAACCTGCCGGAACAGGCCTATGGCCGCGCCGGCGGCAAGCGCCTGGAACTCAACCGTCGCCTGCTGCCGGCGCTCACCGACGGCAGCGCTGCCGAGGAAAAGACCAATCGTCCCCACGGCACGGTACGCCGCGAGCTGCTCGCCACCGTCATTCATGAAGTGGCGCATCTGTACGATCGCGCGCGCCTGTGGTCGCCGGATCAACACCTGCTGCAGGGCCATTGCCGTCAGCGCGCCAGCAATCTCGGGCAGATCGGCCTGCCGGACGACTGCCGCGGGCAGACCGACCGCCGCTTCACCCTCAGCGATGACCCGCGCCTGCTCGACCTGGCCGGCTGGCCGCAACGGGTCGGCAAGCGCGGCCTGCGCGAACAGGACAACGCGCAGCTGGCGCGCAGTCCCGACCCGTACGAGCTGACCAGCCCGCTGGAGTTCGTCGCGGTGAACCTCGAGTACTTCCTGCTCGACCCCAGCTACGCCTGCCGCCGCCCATCCCTGCACCGCTATTTCAGCGAGCACTTCGGCTGGGCACCGGAGCCTGCGGACTGCACGCCGGGCTACCCCTTCCTCAACGCCGGTCGCGAGTTCGGCCGCACGCCCCTGCTGAGCCTTGACCCTGCGCGTGTCTACGAGGTCGACTACCTGTTCGCCGAAGCCAACGACGCCTGGGTAAGCCGCTGGGGCCATAGCATGCTGCGCCTGGTCATCTGCGCGCCCGGCCGCGAGCCCGGCCCCGCTTGTCGACTGGATCTGGACCACCATCTGGTGTTGTCCTTCCGCGCCTTCGTCGATGACGTTCAGCTCTCCAGCTGGGACGGCCTCACCGGCGTCTACCCCTCGCGGCTGTTCATTCTGCCGCTGGGCCAGGTGATCGACGAATACACCAAGGTGGAGCTGCGCGGGCTGGCCTCGGTGCCCTTGAGACTGCACCCCGAAGAGATTCGCCAGCTGGTCGAGCGCAGCGCCGAACTGCACTGGAGCTACGACGGCGACTACTACTTCCTGTCCAACAACTGCGCGGTGGAAACCCTGAAACTGCTGCGCAGCGGCACGGCACGCAGTGATCTGGTCGCACTGGACAGCATCATGCCCAACGGGCTGCTGGAAGTGCTGATCCACCGCGGCCTGGCCGACGCCAGCGTGCTCGACGACGCCCGCGAGGCGCTGCGCCTGGGCTACCGCTTCGACTCCTACCGCGACCGCTACCAGGCCATGTTCGCCGTGCTCAAGGAACGCCTGGGCCTACCACAGCACAGTGTCGAGCAGTGGCTCGAGCTCGACGCGGCCGAACGCCAGCCATGGATCGACCGCGCGGACCTGCGTGCCGCCGCCGCCCTGCTGCTGGTCGAACAGGCCGCCCTGCGCCGCCAGCTGCTCCTGGCCCAGGACGAGCTGAAGAACCGCTACCTCGGCGGCCGCGGCCGCGACGCCAGCCTGAACAAGGCTGACGGCGCGCTGCAGGAAATCCTCGCCAGCAGCGGCTACCTCAGCCGCCCGGCCGAACTGCTCGACGGCGACGGCTACGGCCTGCCCCAAACCCGCGAATGGACCCGCCTGGAACGCGAAAGCGAACAACGCCAACTGCGCCTGAATCAGCTGACCGAAGAGCTGGACCAGGAAGTCCGGGTGCTGCTGGGCGATGAGCGACGCGAGGAACTCGAAGCGATCGAAGTGAACCTGGCCCAGATCGGTGAGCGACTGCGCGGGTTGCATAAGGCTGGGGGTGGGTTGGAGTTGCCATAATTTGGCGCTTCAGGCGTGCGAGCAAGGACGCATCGCGGCAGAGGATCCGGCTCGCAAACTTTTCTCCAGGCAAAAAAAACCTCGAACTTCATTGGGGGAGGGGGAAGTTCGAGGTCGAATCCGGACCGCTAGGGCGGGGTCCAGAGATCTGCCAACACTTAACACAACAAGGAGCATCGAAGGGCTTTTACACCCTTCGCATGCTCTGACCGGAGCGTTGCGCCGTAAGTTCAACGCGAACGAAAAAAAATTCGTCGACTACCGACATTTTTCGGCAGCTCGATCAGTGCGCCTCGTCCCAGTTGTTGCCAACCCCCGCCTCGACCAGCAGCGGCACGTCCAGCTGGGCGGCCCCGCTCATCAGCGGGCAGATGGCTTCGCGGACCTGCTCGACCAGGTCTTCGCGCACTTCCAGCACCAATTCATCGTGGACCTGCAGGATCACCCGCGCATCCAGCCCGCTGTCCTGCAGCCAGCTGTCCACGGCGATCATGGCGCGCTTGATGATGTCCGCTGCGGTGCCCTGCATCGGCGCGTTGATCGCGGTGCGCTCGGCGCCCTTGCGCATGGCGCCGTTCTTCGAGTTGATCTCCGGCAGGTACAGCCGGCGACCAAACAGCGTCTCGACATAGCCCTGCTCGGCGGCCTGGGTGCGGGTGCGCTCCATGTAGGCGAGCACGCCGGGGTAGCGGGCGAAATAGCGGTCGATGTACTCCTGCGCTTCCTTGCGGCCGACGTCGATCTGCTTGGCCAGGCCGAAGGCGCTCATGCCGTAGATCAGGCCGAAGTTGATGGCCTTGGCGCTGCGGCGCTGGTCGTTGCTGACGTGCTCCAGCGGTACGCCGAACACCTCGGCGGCCGTGGCGCGGTGCACATCCAGGTCGTTCTGGAACGCGTGCAAGAGGCCGGCATCCTGCGCCAGGTGGGCCATGATACGCAGCTCGATCTGCGAGTAGTCCGCCGCCAGCAGCTTGTAGCCCGGCGCCGCGACGAAGGCCTGGCGAATGCGCCGCCCCTCGGCGGTGCGGATCGGGATGTTCTGCAGGTTCGGGTCGCTGGAGGACAGCCGGCCGGTGGCGGTCACCGCCTGGTGGTAGCTGGTGTGGATGCGCCCGGTGCGCGGGTTGATCTGCTGCGGCAGCTTGTCGGTGTAGGTGCCCTTGAGCTTGCTCAGGCTGCGGTGCTGCATGATGACCTTTGGCAGCGGGTAATCCTGCTCGGCCAGTTCGGCCAGCACGCTCTCGGCCGTTGACGGCTGGCCGCCGGCGGTCTTGGAGATCACCGGGCAGCCGAGCTTGTCGTAGAGAATCGCGCAGAGCTGCTTGGGCGAGCCGAGGTTGAACTCCTCGCCAGCGATGTCGAACGCCTCGCGTTCCAGCTGCACCAGCTTGTCGCCCAGCTCGACGCTCTGCTGGCCAAGCAACTGTGCATCGACCAGCGCGCCGTTGCGCTCGATGCGCGCCAGCACCGGCACCAGCGGCATCTCGATCTCGGTCAGCACCTTGAGCAGCGATGGCGTCTGCTCCAGCTTGCCGAGCAGGGTCTGGTGCAGGCGCAGGGTGACGTCGGCGTCCTCGGCGGCATACGGGCCGGCCTGCTCGATGGCGATCTGGTCGAAGGTCAGCTGCTTGGCGCCCTTGCCGGCAATGTCCTCGAAGCGGATGGTGCCGCGGCCGAGGTACTTGAGCGCCAGGCTGTCCATGTCGTGACGGGTGGCCGTGGCGTCCAGCACGTAGGATTCGAGCATGGTGTCGAAAGCCATGCCGCGCATCTCGATGCCGTAGTGCATCAGCACGTTCATGTCGTATTTGCCGTGCTGGCAGATCTTGGTCTTGGCCGGATCTTCCAGCAGCGGCTTGAGCGCGCCGAGCACGGCATCCAGCTCGAGCTGCTGCGGAACGCCCATGTAGGAATGGCGCAGCGGCACGTAAGCCGCCTGGCCCGGCTCTACGGCGAAAGACACGCCGACCAGCTCGGCGCGCTGCGCATCAAGGCTGGTGGTTTCGGTATCGAAGGCAAAACATTCGGCCGCCTTCAGACGCGCCAGCCAGCGCTCGAAATCGGCCTGCTCCAGCAGGGTCTCGTACTGGGCCTCGGCCTGGATCGAACAGCCTTCTGGCTGCACCTCGCAGTTCTCCCCCGCCGCCTTGGCCTCGCGCAGCAGCTCGTCCAGCCACTGCTTGAACTCCAGCTCGCGATAAAGGGCGATCAGCGCCTCGCGGTGCGGTTCACCGGGCATCAGGTCACCGACCTCGACGTCCAGCGCCACGTCGATCTTGATCGTAGCCAGCTCGTAGGACATGAAGGCGGCATCGCGATGCTCCTCCAGCTTGGCGCCCAACGACTTGGCACCGCGAATAGGCAGCCCGGCGACCTGGTCGAGGTGCTCGTAGAGCCCCTTGAGCCCGCCCGGGATGCCGTTGAGCAGGCCACATGCCGTCTTCTCGCCCACGCCTGGCACGCCAGGAATGTTGTCGACCTTGTCGCCCATCAGCGCGAGGAAGTCGATGATCAGTTCCGGGCCGACGCCGAACTTGGCCTTCACGCCCTCGATGTCATAGACGCTGCCGGTCATGGTGTTGACCAGGGTGACGTGCGGGCAGACCAGCTGGGCCATGTCCTTGTCGCCGGTGGAGATCACCACATCACGGCCCAGCGCCGCGCATTGCCGCGCCAGGGTGCCGATGACGTCGTCTGCCTCGACCCCTTCCACGCACAGCAGCGGCAGCCCCAGTGCACGGACGCTGGCATGCAGCGGCTCGACCTGCACGCGCAGGTCGTCGGGCATCGGCGGGCGGTGCGACTTGTAGTTCTCGAACAGCGCGTCGCGAAAGGTCGGACCCTTGGCATCGAAAACCACTGCGAACGGGCTGTCCGGATACTGCCTGCGCAGGCTAAGCAACATGTTCAGCACACCCTTGACCGCACCGGTCGGCTTGCCGGTAGAGGTGGTCAGCGGAGGCAGCGCGTGGAAGGCGCGGTACAGGTAGGACGAACCGTCCACCAGGACGAGGGGGGCTTGGCTCATGAGCGGAATCAACCTTTTCGGCGGGCCCGGAGCTAGAATGCGAAGGACCACTTATCGACAAAGGGACAAGGTTACCATGCGCGCTCTCAAACACCTGATGCTGGCCAGCCTGCTGGCATGCGCCCCTCTGGCCGGCTTCGCCCAGGAGTCGGTCGAAGGTGAGCCGGACGTAACCATCCGTCAGGAAGGCGATCGCACCGTCGAGGAATATCGCGTCAACGGCTTCCTCTACGCCGTGAAAGTCACGCCCAAGCACGGCAAGCCCTACTTCCTGGTGCGGGCGGACGGAAATGACGGCAACTTCGTGCGCTCCGACCAGCCGGACATGCTGATCCCCGCGTGGAAGATCTTCAGCTGGTAATCCAGACATCCGCCGGAGGACAACATGTCGGTATTCACGCCCCTGCAACGCGATGAACTGGAGGCCTTTCTGGCGCCCTACCGGCTCGGTCGGCTGCGCGACTTCCAGGGCATCGCCGCAGGCAGCGAGAACAGCAACTTCTTCATCAGCCTGGAGCAGGGCGAATACGTGCTGACCCTGATCGAGCGCGGCCCGCGCCAGGACCTGCCGTTCTTCATCGAACTGCTCGACGTGCTGCACCGCGCCGGCCTGCCGGTGCCCTATGCGCTGCGCACCGAACAGGGCGAGGCCCTGCGCGAGCTGGCGGAGAAGCCCGCGCTGCTGCAGCCGCGACTGCCCGGCAAGCACGTGGTCGAGCCCAACCCGCACCATTGCGCCGAAGTCGGTCGGCTGCTGGCGCGTCTGCATCTGGCCACCCGCGACCACATCCTCGAACGCGCCAGCGACCGCGGCCTGGATTGGATGCAGGAGCAGGGGCCGAGCCTGGCGCTGAGCCTGCCCGAGGATCAGCTGCCGCTGCTGCGCGACGGCCTGGCGGAAATCGCCGAGCTGCGACCGAAACTCCTCGCCCTGCCCCGCGCCAACCTGCACGCCGACCTGTTCCGCGACAACGTGCTGTTCGAAGGCAGCCACCTGACCGGAGTGATCGACTTCTACAACGCCTGCTCCGGGCCGATGCTCTACGACCTGGCGATTGCCGTGAACGACTGGTGCTCGCACCCCAACGGCGAGATCGACGGTGAACGCAGCGAGCCGCTGCTGGCGGCCTATTCGGCCCTGCGCCGCTTCACCCCGGCCGAAGCCGAACTCTGGCAGCCGATGCTGCGGGTCGCCTGCGTGCGCTTCTGGTTGTCGCGGCTGATCGCGGCGCAGCGTCACGAAGGCAAGGCGGACGTGCAGGTGAAAGACCCCGGCGAATTTCATCGCCTGCTCGCCGCACGCCAGCGCCCTCAGAGTGTCTTACCTTTTGCGTTCTGACGCCGCGGCCTGAAGGGGCGAAGCCACCTGACCAGGCAGTGCCTGGTCGATGGCTCGACCAAGCGCCAACCCGCAATGCCGCGCATCACAGGTAAGATGGCGCACCTTTTTCCTGCCGTGTTCACGGCCGCTCGCCATGCGAGTGCCTCGACACGCCATGAACCGGCGACCCCGTAGTCTTGCAGCCCCCGGGCTCACCATCGCAATGCAGCCGATCCGGTGGCATTTCAGGGAACGACGAATGACCCAACGCTATGTAATCAACGCCTCGGTTAGCCCCAAGGGCAGCCTGGAAACCTTGTCCCAGCGCGAAGTGCAACAGCTGAGTGAAGTCGGCTCGGGACGCACGCACAAACTCTTCCGCCAGTGTGCGCTGGCCATCCTCAACACCGGCACCCGCATCGATAACGCCAAGACCATTCTCGAAGCCTATGAGGACTTCGAGGTACGCATCCTGCAGCAGGACCGCGGTGTACGCCTGGAGCTGTTCAACGCACCGGCCGACGCCTTCGTCGATGGCGAGATGATCGCCAGCACCCGCGAGATGCTGTTCAGTGCCCTGCGCGACATCGTCTACACCGAGAGCGAGCTGAGCAGTGCACGCATCGACCTGGACAGCTCGCAGGGCATCACCGACTACGTCTTCCACCTGCTGCGCAATGCCCGCACGCTGCGCCCGGGTGTCGAGCCGAACATGGTGGTGTGCTGGGGCGGTCACTCGATCAGCACCGAGGAATACAAGTACAGCAAGCGCGTCGGCCATGAACTGGGGCTGCGCAGCCTGGATGTCTGCACCGGCTGCGGCCCCGGCGTGATGAAGGGTCCGATGAAGGGCGCCACCATCGGCCATGCCAAGCAGCGCCGCGTCGGCAGCCGCTACCTGGGGCTGACCGAGCCGGGCATCATCGCCGCCGAGGCGCCAAACCCGATCGTCAACGAGCTGGTGATCCTGCCGGACATCGAGAAGCGCCTGGAAGCCTTCGTCCGGGTCGGCCATGGCATCATCATCTTTCCCGGCGGGGTCGGCACCGCCGAAGAGTTCCTCTACCTGCTCGGCATCCTCCTGCACCCGGCCAATCGCGACGTGCCTTTCCCGGTCATCCTCACCGGCCCGAGCGACGCAGCGGACTATCTGCAGCAGCTGCACGATTTCGTCGGCGCCACCCTCGGCGAAGAAGCGCAGCAGCGCTATCAGATCATCTTCAACGACCCCACCGAGGTGGCGCGGCAGATGACCGAGGGCCTGCGCGAGGTGCGCCGCTTCCGCCGCGAACGCAACGACGCGTTCCATTTCAACTGGTTGTTGAAGATCGAGGAAGGCTTCCAGCGGCCCTTCGATCCCACCCACGAGGCGATGGCCAACCTGCAGCTGCGTCGCGACCTGCCGGCCCACGAGCTGGCCGCCAATCTGCGCCGGGCGTTCTCCGGCATCGTCGCCGGCAACGTCAAGGACAAGGGCATTCGCCGCATCGAGCAGTACGGCCGTTACGAGATCCATGGCGACGCGGCGATCATGCAGCCGCTGGACAAGCTTTTGCAGGCCTTCGTCGAGCAGCACCGCATGAAACTGCCGGGAGGCGTGCCGTACACGCCGTGCTATCGCGTGGTGACCTGAGCGCAAGTCGCTTCGCGCGCAACAAAAAAGGCCCGGGCATCAGCCCGGGCCTTTTTTCATGAGACCGCTCAAGCGGTCAGCCGCATTTTGAGTTGCCGCAGTTCAGGCAGGTGGCGCAGCCATCCATCTGCACCACGGCCTGGGTGTTGCACTTGTTGCACAGCTGCGCGCCGGCCGGGAAGCCTTCGCCCGGCTCCACCGCCACCGCACCCTGGCTGGCCTCGTAGGCGGCGCGCTTCTCGGCCAGGTATTTGAGCTGGGTTTCGTCCAGCGCATGGCCTTCGAGCATGCCGATGGCGATCAGATGGCGCTCCAGCACCGCGCCGATCTCGGCAACGATCGAGGGCATGTAGACGCCACCTTTCTTCAGGTAGCCGCCACGCGGATCGAACACCGCCTTGAGCTCCTCGACGAGGAAGGTGCAGTCACCGCCCTTGCGGAACACCGCGGACATGATCCGGGTGAGCGCGACGATCCACTGGAAGTGGTCCATGTTCTTCGAGTTGATGAAGATCTCGAAAGGCCGGCGCTGCTCGTGCGGCGTGCCAGCGTTGAGCACGATGTCGTTCACGGTGACGTACAGCGCATGTTCGAACAGCGGCGACTTGATCTTGTAGGTCATGCCGATCAGGGTTTCCGGGCGCTGCAGGCTCTCGTCCATCTCCACCACGTTGACGGCCTTGCTCGCCGTGCCATCGCTGCCGCTGGTGGCGGTCGCGGGACGCTCGAGGGTCTCGTCGACGACCTTGAAGCCCTTGATGCGCTGGGTGATCTTTACGGTCATTGTGCAATCTCTCCTGCCGGGCCATGAACGGCCCGGCGTACAAGCGGTTCAGGCGGAATCAGTACTTGCCGTAGTAGCCTTCTTTGAGGGCGTCGAAGAGGTTGGCGGCGGTGTTCACCTCGCCGTCGTATTCGACTTCCTGGTTGCCCTTGAGCTCGACCACGCTGCCGTCTTCAAGGGTGAAGCGGTACAGGGTCTTCTCCAGGTCGGCCTCCTTGACCAGCACGCCCTGGAATGCCGCCGGGTTGAAGCGGAAGGTGGTGCAGCCCTTGAGGCCCTGGCGCCAGGCGTAGCGATAGATGTCCTTGAACGCTTCGAACGGGTAGTCGGTCGGCACGTTGGCGGTCTTGGAGATCGATGAGTCGACCCACTTCTGCGCCGCGGCCTGGATGTCCACATGCTGGGTCGGGCTGACGTCATCGGCGGTGATGAAGTAGTCCGGCAGCTTCTCGCCCGGCTCGTCGGAGCCTGGCTTGGCGCGCGCGTTGATCAGCGTGCGATAGGCCAACAGCTCGTAGCTGAACACCTCGATCTTCTCCTTGGCCTTGCGGCCCGGACGGATCAGGTTGCGCGAGTAGTGATGGGCGAAGCTCGGCTCGATGCCGTTGGAAGCGTTGTTGGCCAGGCTGAGGCTGATGGTGCCGGTGGGCGCGATGGAGCTGTGGTGGGTGAAGCGCGCGCCCTGCTCGGCCAGTGCCTCGATCAGATCGGGCGCGTATTCGGCGATCTTCTGCATATACCGCGAGTATTTGGCGTGCAGCACACGGCCGGCAATCTGGTCGCCAACCTTGTAGCCGTCCTTGGCCATCTCCGGACGCTTGCGCAGCATCTCTGCGGTAACCTCGAAGTTCTGGCTCAACAGCGGCGCCGGGCCCTTCTCCTTCGACAGCTCCAGCGCCTGCTCCCAGCCGACCAGCGCCATCTCGCGGGAAACTTCCTCGGTGAACACGCAGGCTTCCGGGCTGCCATAGCGCAGCTTGAGCAAGGTCAGGGTCGAGCCGAGACCGAGGAAGCCCATGCCGTGGCGGCGCTTGCTCTCGATCTCGTGGCGCTGCTGCTCCAGCGGCAGGCCGTTGATCTCGACGACGTTGTCCAGCATGCGGGTGAAGACGCGCACCACTTCGCGGTACTTGTCCCAGTCGAAGCGCGCTTCGACGCCGAACGGGTCGATGACGAAGTGGGTCAGGTTGATCGAGCCCAGCAGGCAGGAGCCGTATGGCGGCAGCGGCTGCTCACCGCAGGGGTTGGTCGCGCGGATCGCCTCGCACCACCAGTTGTTGTTCAGCTGGTTGACCCGGTCGATGAGGATGAAGCCTGGCTCGGCGTAGTCGTAGGTGGAGACCATGATCATGTCCCACAGATGCCGAGCCTTGACCCGCCCGTAGATCTTGCAGGCCACCAGGCCATCATCGCGCACGATGTAGCCGTCGTGCACCGGCCATTCGCGCCAGATCACCTGGGCATCGTCGGCCAGATCCAGCTCGGCGGCTTCCTTGGCATGCACCGGGAAGATCAGCGGCCACTCGCCGTCGGCCTCGACGGTCTGCATGAACTCGTCGGTGATCAGCAGGCTCAGGTTGAACTGACGCAGGCGGCCGTCCTCGCGCTTGGCACGGATAAACTCGCGCACGTCCGGATGGCCGACGTCGAAAGTGCCCATCTGCGCGCCGCGGCGGCCACCGGCCGAACTCACGGTGAAGCACATCTTGTCGAAGATATCCATGAACGACAGCGGGCCGCTGGTGTGCGCGCCGGCGCCGGAAACGAACGAGCCGCGCGGACGCAAGGTGCTGAACTCGTAGCCGATGCCGCAGCCGGCCTTGAGCGTCAGCCCGGCCTCGTGGACCTTGCCGAGAATGTCGTCCATCGAGTCGGTGATCGAGCCGGAGACGGTGCAGTTGATGGTCGAGGTGGCCGGCTTGTAGTCCTGCGCGCCGGCGTTGGAAATGATCCGCCCGGCCGGGATGGCGCCATTGCGCAGCGCCCAGAGGAAGCGCTCGTACCAGTGCTCACGCTGCTTGGCCGGTTCGACGTCGGCCAGGGCACGGGCGACTCGCTGCCAGGTGTCATCGACGGTCTGGTCGATGGGCGTGCCGTCCTTGCTGCTCAGGCGGTATTTCTGCGACCAGATGTCCTCGGAAGCCGCCTGCAGGGCGATGCTGGAAGTGCTCTTGCTGTCTGCCGCGATGGGCCCGTCCGTCTTCGCCATGCGCTGCGCATCCTCGTGCCGAAAAGTGGGAGAAAGGGAAGCTCGTACGATAGCGAATTTCCGTGGGGAGCATATGACTCTTGTCAAATTACCAGGAGCGCTGACGAACGGTGCGCCAGGCGCCGGCCCATAAACGAAAAAACCCGCCGTGAGGCGGGTTCTTCCTTCAAGGGCCGATCAATTACTTGATCTTGGCTTCCTTGTAGATCACGTGCTTGCGAACGACCGGATCGAATTTCTTGATTTCGATCTTGTCGGGGGTGGTGCGCTTGTTCTTGTCGGTGGTGTAGAAGTGGCCGGTACCGGCGCTGGACACCAAACGGATCAGGTCACGCATGATTGCTCTCCTTAAACCTTTTCGCCGCGGGCGCGCAGCTCGGCCAGAACGACGTCGATGCCACGCTTATCGATAACGCGCATGCCCTTGGCGGAGACGCGCAGACGCACGAAGCGCTTCTCGGACTCGACCCAGAAGCGATGATGCTGCAGGTTCGGCAGGAAACGACGACGGGTTTTGTTGTTCGCGTGGGAAATGTTGTTCCCGGTTACCGGACCCTTACCGGTAACTTGACAGACTCTCGACATGCCTCAGCCCTCTAAAACCACATGCCCAACCCGGCATGGGTTGGCCGCTTGAATTCACTTGTCAGTTCGGCGCTCAGCGCCACGATTCATGGGGGTCTTACCGGCCACGCTGCAAGCGAAGATACCGGGCCCCTAGAAAAGAGCGCTGCTTTATATCAGAAAGGCCCCGGAGCAACAAGCGCGGATTGATTTTTCCGCCCGGCTGCGCTGGGCTCGCCGAGCCCAGCCGGCAAGCCCGTGGGGCGCCCGCTGCAACAGCCCCGCTCGTCGCCTCGCTACATATATATAGGCAGCGATCAGCCCGTTGCCCGCGCCTCGTCACGCAGCTGACGGCGCAGCAGCTTGCCCACCGCCGTCTTCGGCAACTCGTCGCGGATCTCGATGGCGCTCGGCAGCTTGTAGCCGGTCAGAAACTGGCGGCAATGCTCGAGCAGGGCCTGATCATCGGCTGCCTCCCGCAGGCTGACAAAGACCTTCACCGCCTCGCCCTTGCGCGCATCAGGGATCCCCACCGCCACGCATTCGCGTACCGACGGGTGCTGCATCAGCACATCCTCGATCTCGTTAGGGAACACGTTGAAGCCAGACACCAGGATCATGTCCTTCTTGCGATCGACGATCTTCACGAAACCCTCGGCATCCAGCAGCGCGATGTCAACGGTCTTGAGCCAGCCGTCCGCGGTGATCACCTTGGCCGTCTCCTCCGGCCGCTGCCAATAGCCCTGCATCACCTGCGGTCCGCGCAACCAGAGCTCCCCCGGGCTTTCTGCCGGCACGTCATTGCCGTCGTCGTCCACGGTGCGCAGCTCGGTGTCGATCAGTGCCTGGCCGATGTAACCCTCGCGGTAGGGGCTCAGCGCGGTCCCGGTGGCTACCACCGGTGACGCCTCGGTGAGACCGAAGCCCTCGCGGATCGGCGCGCCGGTCAACACCTGCCAGCGACGCCCGACCTCACTGTTGAGCGGCGCACCGCCGGAGGTCGCCCATTTGAGGTGCGAGAAATCGATGCTGCGAAATTGCGGGTGGTTCATCAGACCGACGAACAGCGTGTTGATGCCGCTGAGCAGGCTGAATGGGTGACGCTGCATGGCGCCGATGGTTTCGTCCAGATTGCGCCCGTCGCGAATGAACACGGTGTGCAGCCCCATGCCCACCGAGCTCAGGCAGTTCGTGGCGAAAGCCATGATGTGATACAGCGGCAACGGCGCGATGCGCACATCCTTTTCCGGCTCCAGCAGGCCCGGCTTGTCGAACAGCTCGATGGTCTGCAGCACGTTGGCCAGCAGGTTGCGGTGACTGAGCATCGCGCCCTTGGACACACCGGTGGTACCGCCGGTGTATTGCAGCAGCGCCAGCCGCTCGAGCCCGACCACGCAGTCCAGCGCCGGGCTCTGTTCACCCAGCCGCAGCGCCTGCATGAAGCGCTCTGTTGCCGGCTCCTGGCTGTCATAGACCGGCGCCTGCAGATCCTCGACGCTGGTGAGGATGATCCGTTCCAGTGCGGTGTCGGCCTGTACCGCCCGCACCAGCGGCAACAGCCGGTCGAGCACGAGAATCGCCCTGGCACCGGAGTCGCGGAACTGGTGGCGCGCTTCGGCGGCGGTGTATTGCGGATTGGTGTTGACGATCACCAGCCCCGCCTTGAGCGCGCCGAAGGTGGCGATGGGGTACTGCAACGAGTTGGGCAACTGCAGCGCCAGGCGGTCACCGGGTTGCAGCCCCGCATGATGGCGCAGGTACCGGGCGAAGGCGTCGGCCTGCCGGGCCAGGTCGGCGTAGCTGAGGCGGTCATCGCCACAGGAGAATGCCGTGCGGTGCGGGTGCTTGGCGCAGGCCAGGGTCAAGAGGTCATGGACGTTCTGATAGCCGCCACGGGCCAGTTCGGCGGCCACGTAGCCTTGCACGGAAGCGGACATCGACATTCTCCAAAATGAATTATTGTTTTACTGTGCGAAACTGGATGTCGAATTCGATACTAGACGATCGATTTTCACCTCGCAATGATCGCCATTGGCCGCACTGCTCGCGGTCGGGCGATCTGCTATCGTTCGCCACCGCTGCCCACTAGCCAGAAAGACCGAAACCATGAGCGACGACATCGAAGACACCGGCACTCCCAAGGATCGCAAGTTCGTCGAGGCCCTGGCCCGCGGGCTGGACGTGCTGCGCGCCTTCACCCACGGCTCGGTGGTGATGGGCAACCAAGACATCGCACGCATCACCGGGCTGCCCAAGCCCACGGTGTCGCGCATGACCTATACCCTGACCAAGCTCGGCTACCTCAGCTATTCCCAGCAACTGGAGAAGTACCAGCTCGACTCCGGCGTGCTGGCGCTCGGCTACGCCTATGTGTCCAATCTGCGGGTGCGCCAGCTGGCCAAACCCTACATGGACGACTTCGCCCGCCGTACCAACACCACGGTGGGTCTAACCTGTCGCGACCGGCTGTCGATGATCTACGTGGAGAACTGCCGCCCGGCCGAGGTCACCACCCTGCGCATGGACGCCGGCGTGCGTCTGCCGCTGGCCACCACCGCAGCCGGCCGCGCCTTTCTCGCCGCCACCCCGGAAAAGGAGCGTGAGCACCTGATGGCGGCGCTGGCGGCCAAATATGGAGAGGGCTGGATGGCGATCCGCGACTCCCTGCAGGCCTCGTTCGAGGAGTTCGCCCGGCACGGCTTCTGCCTGTCACTGGGTGACTGGGACCGCAACGTGATGGCCGCCGGCGTGCCGCTGCACCTGGCCGATGGCAGCATCATGGCGCTGACCTGCGGAGCCCCGTCATTCCAGCTCAGCGAGGAAACCCTCAAGGGCTCGCTGGCGCATCAGCTGGAGATGCTGGCCCGCGATATCGAGAGCCTGGGCGTCTAGCCTGCCCGCCTGATTAGGCCCTGACGCTGACCCAGGCGATATCCGCCAGCAGCTCGCGGCAGTCGGCCAGCGAGGTGCGCGAACGTCCGGCCAGCCAGTTGCGCGCCATGTCGTGGCAGGGGCCGATCACCACTGCCAGAAAGCAGTCGCCCGGCATGCGTCTGAATGCCCCGCTTTCGCGATGCCGACGCAGGATCGCTCCGACCCGTTCGCCATGCACGCGGTTGACCTCGCGTAGTTGCTCGCCCATTTCCCCCGCCTCGACCCGCCCGCGGTTGTGCAGGACGAAACGCGCCCAGTCCGGATTCGCCACCACCCAGTCGATATAGCTGGTGACGAACAGCCGGACGCAGGCCTCGGCATCCAGCGTCTCGATCAGCCCAGCTTCGAGCAGCGCGGCGTACTCGCCAATGCCCTCCAGGTACAGCGCGGCGATGATCCGCTCGCGATTGCCGAAGTGGTGATAGAGGCTGCCGATGCTGGCGCCGGAGCGATCACGAATCATCTCGATGGTCGTCGCCTCGACACCGAATTCGGTGAAACAGGCGAGCGCGGCCTGAAGGATTTCCTGCTTGCGGCTACTGCGGGCCATTCGGCCTCCCGTCTGACTAGAATATTTTTCTAGAATTATCTTCTACCGCTCGTATACTGCACCGACGTGGCAATCGCAACAGTGCGGAGAACAACAAGATGGCGACGATACAGGTTGAAGACCGCTTCATCGACAACGGCAACGGCCATGTCCTGTCCAGCTGCTGGTACCAGCCCGACCAGGAGCCAGCCGGCGTCGTGCTGATCGCCCCGGCAATGGGCGTACCGCAGCGCTTCTATACCGATTTCGCCAACTGGCTGGCCGGCCAGGGCTACCTGGCGGTGACCTTCGATTACCTGGGCATGGGGCGCTCGCGTCGGATGCCGCTGCGGCAGCTGAACGTGGACATCCTCGACTGGGGCCGTCACGACTGCAGCGCGGTGCTCGCCGCGGCGGCCGAGGTCGCCGGCGGGTTGCCTCTGTACTGGATCGGACACAGCGTCGGTGCGCAGATACTGCCACTGGTCGACGGCCACGAACGCCTGACCCGCATCGTCACCATCGCCGCCGGTAGCGGCTACTGGCGCGAGAACAGCCCGCAGATCCGCAACAAGGCCTGGCTGCTCTGGCATGGCCTGGCGCCCGTGCTGACCGCGGTGGCAGGCTACTTCCCAGGCGGTCGCATCGGCGCAGTCGGCGACCTGCCCGCCGGGGTGATTCGCCAGTGGCGGCGCTGGTGCCTGCACCCGCAATACCTGGTCGGTGTCGAGGGCGAGCCCGTGCGTCAGGCCTTCGCCGCAGTGCGGACTCCGCTGACCTCACTGTCCTTCAGCGACGACGAGATGATGTCGGCGCGAAACACAGAATCCCTCCACGGGTTCTATAGCTCGGCGCCAAAGACCATGCAGCGCATCGCCCCGGCAGAAATCGGCGCCACACGCATCGGCCACTTCGGCTTCTTCCGCCGGCAATTCGCCGACAGCCTCTGGACGCGGCATCTTCTACCGGAACTGGTGGCAGACAAGCAGGGCGCTGTTGCGTAATAGGCACAGATACAGTTTCGCAGAGCGGAACATATCAAGCATATTTCGAAACATATGTGAGAGTTATTCCGCTTGCCGGATCGGCAATCTCCGACAAAAGTGAGGATGGGCTGCAGCCCCCTCGCTAATCGGAGCTTGCCATGCACAACAACAATAACGGCTATCCCTCGAGCACCCGCGCCTGGATGACGGTCGCGATCCTGATGCTCGCCTACGTGCTGTCCTTCGTCGACCGGCAGATTCTCAACCTGCTGGTGGAGCCGATCCGCCGCGATCTGGATATCACCGACACCCACATGAGCCTGCTCATGGGCTTTTCCTTCGCAGTGTTCTACACCATCTGCGGCGTGCCCATCGGGCGCCTGGCCGACCGCAAGAGCCGCCGCGGCATCATCGCCATCGGCGTGCTGGTCTGGAGTCTGATGACCGCGCTGTGCGGCACGGCCAAGACCTTCTGGCACTTTCTCGTGTTCCGCATCGGCGTCGGGGTCGGCGAGGCGGCGCTCTCGCCCTCGGCCTACTCGCTGATCGCCGACAGCTTCCCGCCGAAGCTGCGTGGTACCGCGATGAGCGTTTACTCCATGGGCATCTACATCGGCTCGGGTCTGGCGTTCCTGCTCGGCGGGCTGGTGGTCAAGTTCGCCTCGGCACAGGGCGACGTCGAACTGCCGGTGCTCGGCATGGTGCGCCCGTGGCAGCTGATCTTTCTCGTGCTCGGCGCGGCCGGTGTGCTCTTCGCCGCCGTCCTGCTGCTGATTCGCGAGCCATCGCGCAAGGGCGTCGGCGCCGGCGTCGAGGTGCCGTTGAGCGAAGTGGCCGGCTACATCCGCCAGAACCGCCGTACCGTGCTCTGCCATAACTTCGGCTTCGCCTGCCTGGCCTTCGCCGCCTATGGCAGTTCGGCATGGATTCCGACCTTCTTTATCCGCACCTACGGCTGGTCGGCCAGCGACGTCGGCGTGCTCTACGGCTCGGTCGTCGCGGTGGCCGGCTCGATCGGCATCATCGCCGGCGGGCGACTGTCGGACCTGCTGCACCGGCGCGGTTATCGCGACGCGCCACTGCGCGTAGGCATCATCTCCGCCGCCCTGACCCTGCCGCTCAATCTCGCCTACCTGGCCGGCACCGGCGAACTGGCGCTGGCGCTGATCGCCCTGCATGTCTTCACCATCGCCATGCCCTTCGGCGTGGGCCCGGCGGCGATCCAGGAGATCATGCCCAACTCCATGCGCGGCCAGGCGTCGGCGGTATACCTGTTCGTCATCACCATGGTCGGCCTGGGCATTGGCCCGACCGCGGTGGCGCTGGGCACCGATTTCGTCTTCGGCGACGACAACGCCCTGCGCTATTCGCTGCTGATCGTCACCGGCATCGCCCTTGTCGGTGCGATGATCCTGCTCGGCATGGGGCTCAAGCACTACCGCGGCAGCCTGGATCGCTTGCAGGAATGGAAGCCGCAGAGCGCAGCCGGGAGCGACGCGCAGCCCAAACCGGTCTGATCCGACATGCCCCTGGAGTGGATTACGCCTTATCGATCCACCCAGGGACACCGACCCGACCCCGCCCACGCTCCACCCTCTGCACTCTCGAACCACACACAACCATCGGGCCATAAAAAAACCCGCTCCTGAGAGCGGGTTTTTTCATGCTGCAGGCGGGACGATCAGGCCACCTGCATCAGCTTCGCATAGGCCTTCAGGTGGTGGTCGTCGTCACCGAACTGGTGGGCGATCATCACCAGCCGCTTGGCGTGATGGGCAAGGTTGTATTCCCAGGTCATGCCGATGCCGCCGTGCAGCTGGATGGCTTCCTCGGCCACCTTGCGCGCCGCGCGGGCGCAGATGTATTTGGCGGCGGCGATGATACGGCTGCGCTCGTCGTTGTCTTCGCCATCGGCAAAGGTCGCGGCGAGGATCGCCATGCTGGTGGCCTGCTCCAGCTCGGTCTGCATGTCCACCATGCGGTGCTGCAGGACCTGGAACTTGCCGATCGGCACGCCGAACTGCTTGCGTGTCTTCAGGTAGTCGAGGGTCAGCTTGCAGGCTTCATCCATGCTGCCGAGGGCATCGGCGCACTGCGCGGCGATCGCGCGGCCCTGCTGGTAGCGCATCGCGGGCAAGGCATTGCCCAGCTTGCCAAGCAGCGCCTCGGCACCCACCTGCACGTTGTCGAGGAACAAGTCGCAGCCCTTGCGCCCGTCGATGGTCGGGTAGACGCGACGGCTGACGCCCTGGGTGTTCGGATCGACGAGAAACAGGCTGATGCCCGTTTCGTCGCGACTGTCGCCGGACGTGCGCGCGGAAACGATGATCTGCCCGGCACTGTGCCCGCCGATGACCACGGCCTTGCGTCCGGAGAGCCGATAGCCGCCGTCGACCGCTTCGGCGCGAGTCTGTACATCGTTCAGGTTGTAGTGGCTCTGCGGTTCGTCGAACGCGACCGCCAGTTGCAGCGAACCGGCGGCGACCTGCGGCAGCAGGTCCTGCTTCTGCGCGTCGGAACCGAGCTGGTTGATCAGGCCACCCGCCAGGATCACCGATTGCAGATACGGCTCCAGCGTCAGGCCGCGGCCCAGCTCGGTCATGACCAGCATGGTTTCCACGCCGCTACCACCAAAGCCGCCGATGTCCTCGGAGAACGGCACCGCGGTCAGGCCCAGTTCGCCCAGCTGCGACCAGAATTCGGCGGAAAAGCCCAGCTCGGACTCGCTGAACTTCTCGCGCTGTTCGAACGGGTAGGCGTCGCGCACCAGACGCGCCGCGGTGTCTTGCAGCATTTGCTGCTCTTCAGTCAGTTTGAAGTCCATGGCGGTGCCCCCTTAAAGCTCGAGAATCATCTTCGAGACGATGTTCTTCTGGATTTCGTTGGAGCCGCCGAAGATCGACAGCTTGCGCATGTTGAAGTAGTCGCCGGCCAGCGACGCGCTGTAGTCGGCGTGCAAAAGCTCACCGTCGTAGTCCAGCTGCAGCTCCTCTTCGAGGAACGGCAACGCGTAGGGGCCGATGACCTTGCGCAAGAGGTGAGTGATCGCCTGGCGGATCTCGGTGCCCTTGACCTTGAGAATCGAGGACTCGGCACCGGGCACGCCGCCCTCCTTCGCCGCCGCAAGGATGCGCAGGGTGCTCATCTCGATGGCCATCAGCTGCATCTCGACCTCCGCGACCTGGGCGCGGAACAGCGGGTCTTCGAGCATCGGCTTGCCGTCGCAGACTTCCTTCATGGCGATGCGCTTGAGATGTGCCAGCACCGCCTTGGACGAGCCGATGCCGGCCAGGCCCGTGCGCTCGTGGGTCAGCAGGTACTTGGCGCAGGTCCAGCCCTGGTTTTCCTCACCGACGAGGTTTTCCACCGGCACGCGGACATTGTCGAAGAAGACTTCGTTGACCTCGTGGTCGCCGTCCAGGGTGATGATCGGCCGCACGCTGATGCCCGGGCTCTTCATGTCGATCAGCAGGAAGCTGATGCCACGCTGCTGCTGGGCCTCGGGGTCGGTGCGCACCAGGCAGAAGATCATGTTGGCGTGCTGACCAAGGGTGGTCCAGGTCTTCTGGCCGTTGACCACGTAGTGGTCGCCGTCACGCACGGCGCGGGTCTTGAGGCTGGCGAGGTCGGAACCGGCACCGGGCTCGGAATAGCCCTGGCACCACCAGTCTTCACCGGAGAGGATGCGCGGCAGGTAATGGTCGATCTGCTGCTGGGTGCCGAACTTGATGATCACCGGAGCGACCATGTTGACGCCGAAGGGCACGGTACGCGGCGCCCCGAAGGCGGAGCACTCCTCGTCGAAGATGTGCTTTTCCACCGGACCCCAGGTGGTGCCGCCCAGCTCCACCGGCCAGCCCGGCGCATACCAGCCGCGCTTGACCAGGATCTGCTGCCAGCGCTGGTGATCTTCCTTGGACATGTGCTTGCCGAGCTTGACCTTGGCAGCGATGTCCGCCGGCAGCTCGCTTTTCAGAAAGGCGCGTACTTCATCGCGGAAGGCGAGCTCTTCGGCCGTGTAGTTGACGTTCATGGGAAGGTCCTCATGGTGCGTTCGGAATGCAGGTCGGCGGGGCTCACTGCCCGGCCTGCCATTCGGTAAAGGTGCGGCCTTCGGCGGCCAGTTTTTCCAGCAGCGGCGCCGGCTTCCACCAGTCGCCGCAACGCGCGTGCAGTTCTTTTACTCGCGCCAGCACCTTGTCCAGGCCGACGCTGTCGGCGTAGTACATCGGCCCGCCGCGGAAGGCCGGGAAGCCGTAGCCGTTGAGGTAGATGACGTCGATATCGCTGGAGCGCTGGGCAATGCCTTCCTCGAGAATCTTCGCGCCCTCGTTGACCAGCGCGAAGATGCAGCGCTCGACGATGTACTGCTCGTCCAGCGCCTGCCGCTCGATGCCCTTTTCCCGCGACGCGGCTTCCAGCATGGGCGCGAGCTCGGGATTCTCCTGCGGGGTGCGGTTGCCGGGTTCGTAGCGGTAGTAGCCGGCACCGGTCTTCTGCCCTAGCATGCCGGCGGCGCAGAGCTTGTCCGAGACGGTAGGGAAATCCAGGTGCGCCGGCAGCGTCGCGCGCTGGCGCTTGCGGATCGCCTGGCCGATGTCGAGACCGGACAGATCGCGCATGGCGAACGGTCCCATGGCCATGCCGAAATTGCGCAGGGCAGCGTCGACCTGTTGTGGCGTGGCGCCTTCCTCCAGCAGGAACTCCGCCTCGCGGCCGTACTGGAGGACCATGCGGTTGCCGACGAAGCCGTCGCAGACGCCGACCACCACCGAGACCTTCTTCAGCTGCTTGCCGATCGCCATGGCGGTGGCGAGCACTTCATCGCTGGTCCGCTCACCACGCACCACTTCCAGCAGGCGCATGACATTGGCCGGGCTGAAGAAGTGCAGGCCGACCACGTCCTCGGGGCGTTTGGTGAAGGCGGCGATGGCGTTCAGGTCCAGCGACGAGGTGTTAGAGGCGAGGATCGCACCCGGCTTGCACACCGCATCCAGTTGCTCGAAGACCTGCTGCTTGACGCCCATCTCCTCGAACACGGCCTCGACCACCACGTCGGCATCGGCCAGGGCGCCGTAGTCGGTGACGCCGGTGATCAGCGCGAGGCGCTGCGCCATCGCATCCTCGGTCAGGCTGCCGCGCTTGACGCTCGCCGCGTAGGTTTCGCGGGCACGCTGCAGGCCGCGTTGCAACGCCTCGTCATTGATTTCCAGCAGCTTCACCGGCACCCCGGCGTTGGCGAAGCTCAAGGCGATGCCGACGCCCATGGTGCCGCCGCCGATCACCGCGGCGGTCCTGATCGGGCGGGGGGTGACGTCGGATGGTAGGTCGTCGATCTTGCCGGCCTGACGCTCGGCGAAGAACGAATGGATCAGCGCGCCGCGCTGCGGTGAATTCAGGCACTCGGTGAACAACTCGCGCTCGCGCTTGAGGCCTTCGGCCAGCGGCAGCCTGGTGGCGGCTTCCACCGCGGCAATGCAGCGCAGCGGCGAGAACAGCCCCGGCATGCGCTTGGCCACCTCGGCGTGCTTGGCGCGAATCAGCGCCTCGTTGTCGACACCTTCCAGACCGCGGGTCTGCTCGCCGCTGCGGCGCGGGCCGCGCCCCTCCTCGACAAGGCGACGCGCATAGGTCAGACCGGCCTCGATCAGATCGCCTTCGAACAGCTCGTCGACGATATGGTGCTCCAGCGCATCCGCCGCACCGATGGGCTGGCCGCTGACGATCATCTCCAGCGCCTTCTCGACACCGGCCAGCCGGGGCAAGCGCTGGGTACCGCCGGCGCCGGGCAGCAGGCCCAGTTTCACCTCCGGCAGGCCGACCTTGGCGCCCGACCGGGCGATACGGTAATGGCAGCCCAGCGCGACCTCCAGCCCACCACCCAGGGCGGTGCCGTGGATCACCGCGACGCTCGGCTTGCGGCAGCCCTCGATCACCTCGATCACCTCCGGCAGGCTCGGTGCCTGCGGCGGTTTGCCGAACTCCTTGATATCGGCGCCGGCCATGAAGGTCGGGCCTTCGCAGACCAGCACCACGGCCGTCACCTCGGGCGCCTCGTCAGCCTGTTGAAAGGCATCCAACAGGCCTTTTCGTACGGCATGGCCAAGGGCGTTGACCGGCGGGTTGTTGACCAGGATCAGAGCGATATCGCCCCGGCGTTCGAGCCGAATGACATCCGTCATGCAGGCCTCCCTTTCTGTGAAATGCTGATTGGAATTGTTATTTCACGGAACCATGTTTCGCACTGCAGAATAAATGACTCATTTCCGCGTGTCGATAGCACCACACGGCCAGGGCGTTCGCGCGAAAAGAACGCGCAGCACCGCGCCACGCAAGGGCTGGCGGGCAACCTCGAGGCGACCGGTGGCCGCTATCAATACAGGGAATATCGGACCAGAAGCCGGCTAGCCGCCGACAGCGTGGCGAGGGGCGCGGGCCAGAAGATCGGGATCGATGCGCAGCAAACGTACCGTACGCTCGTTGGCCAGCGAGGCAGGTTCGGCGCCCTCGGGCAGCTCGACCAGCAACCGCGTGACATTGAGCACCAGCGCTTCGCGGCGCAGCACACCAGCCCCCAGGGCGTAGTAGGCGCTGATCACCTGACGCAGCTCCAAGGGCAGCGCCCACTGCGCCCGCAGCGCCGAGCCGAAGCCGGCTGCACGCTCACGCAGGCAGCGCTGCAGCTGCGCCTCATCCAGCGCGCCGCCGCTGTCGAGCCATTCCTGCAGGCTGCGCAGGAGCGCCAGCTCGCCGATGTTCTGCAGCAACCCGGCGCTGAAACAGAGCTCGACATCCAGCTTCAGCTGGCGTGCCAACCAGCTCGCCAGACGCGCCGTGCGCAGGGCCTGGGCGCTGAGCTGCGCCGCCAGCTCGGCGAGGCGCGGTTCGACCAGCCGGGCGTTGTGCTGCAGAGCCAGCTCGGTCACCAGTTGCAGACTGCGCGCCAAGCCCAGCTGCCGTTGCGCCTGCGCCAGGCTCAGACAGGGCTTCGGCGGCTGCGTCACGCTGCTGGCGACACTGATCAGCCGCGCCGTCACCTGCGGATCGCGGGCCAGCAGCTCCTCGAGCTGGGCGTAGTCCTGATCGCCGCCCTGCAGGCGTTGCAGCGCACTCAGCACGGTCTCCAGCAGCGGCGCGCCGCGATTGTGCGGACGCATGCGTTCGAGAAAGCTGTCGAGGTCATCGACCGCGGCTCGGCGCGGCGCACCGGCGTGACCTGCCGAACGCGGCAGCAGCTTGTCCAGGCGCTCGCGCAGGTCCGCCAGATCGTAGGGTTTGCCGAGATAGGCGGCCGGTGCGAGCGGCAGCACGGTGCGCACGCTGGCGGTATCGGTACGGGCACTGATCAGCACGCAGGGCAGGCGCTGGGTCGGACCATGGCGACGCAGCTCGCGCAGGAGCTGCCGACCGTCAAGCCCGTCCAGTTCGCCATCGACGATCAGCAGGCTGGGCACCTGGCGCTGGCACGCCGCCAGGGCGGCATGGCCATCGGCTGCCGGTTGCACGCGCATGCCGGGACGTAGCTCGCGTACCAGCTGACAAAGCTGGTCCGCCCGCCACGGTTCGTTGTAGGCGACCAGTACGAAGGAGACTTGGGCCGAGACGCTCACTGCATTACTCGCTGAACAGGTCACTACAGCCTGGCCAGATGGCCAGGGCGACGACTGCTCCGCAAGAATGGGCACGCCGCTGGGGGCGCGATTCTGACCGCAGGAGAACGCGACAGCCAGCCCCTGAGACCGACTGTCGCAGGGGGCGTCAGATGCCCATGCAGAGGTACTTGATTTCCAGGTAGTCCTCGATGCCGTACTTGGAGCCCTCACGGCCCAGGCCGGACGACTTGACCCCTCCGAACGGCGCCACCTCGGTGGAGATCAGCCCGGTGTTGATGCCGACCATGCCGTACTCCAGCGCCTCGGCGACGCGGAACACCCGGCCCAGATCGCGGGCATAGAAATAGGACGCCAGACCGAACTCGGTGTCATTGGCCTTGGCGATCGCTTCGGCCTCGTCCTTGAAGCGGAACAGCGGCGCCAGCGGGCCGAAGGTTTCCTCCTTGGCCACCTTGGCACTGTCCGGCACGTCCACCAGCACGGTGGGCTCGAAATAACTGCCACCCATCTGGTGCGCCTGGCCACCGGCTACCAGCCTTGCGCCCTGGGCGACGGCATCCTCGATGTGCTCGCGGACCTTGGCGGCGGCGCGATCATCGATCAGCGGGCCAATGTCAGTGCCCTCCTCCAGGCCGTTGCCAACCCGCAGCTTGGCCACCGCCGCCTGGAATTTCTCGGCAAAGGCGTCGTAAACGCCGTCCTGCACGTAGATGCGGTTGACGCACACACAGGTCTGCCCGGCGTTGCGGTACTTGGACTGCATGGCGCCCTTCACCGCCTCGTCCAGGTCGGCGTCATCGAAGACGATAAATGGCGCGTTGCCGCCCAGCTCCAGGGACACCTTCTTGATTCCCGGCGCGCACTGCTCCATCAGCTTGGCGCCCACTTCGGTGGAGCCGGTGAAGGAAATCTTGCGGACCTTGGGGTTGGCGGTCAGCTCGTTGCCGATGTCGCCGGCCGAGCCGGTCACGACGCTGAGCACGCCCTCGGGAATCCCGGCGCGCTCGGCCAGCTCGACCATCGCCAGTGCCGAGAACGGCGTCTGCGATGCCGGCTTGATGACCATGGTGCAGCCAGCCGCCAGCGCCGGGCCGGCCTTGCGGGTGATCATCGCCGCCGGGAAATTCCACGGGGTAATCGCCGCGGTCACGCCGATCGGCTGCTTGATGACGAGGATGCGCTTGTCCTTCTGGTGACCGGGGATGGTGTCGCCGTAGATGCGCTTGGCTTCCTCGGCGAACCACTCGATAAAGGACGCCGCATAGGCGATCTCGCCCTTGGCTTCGGCCAACGGCTTGCCCTGCTCCAGCGTCATCAATCGGCCCAGGTCGTCCTGGTTCTCCATCAGCAGCTCGAACCAGCGACGCAGCTTCTGCGAACGCTCCTTGGCGGTCAGATCACGCCAGGCCGGCAGCGCCCGCTCGGCGGCGTCGATGGCGCGGCGGGTTTCGGCGGCGCCCATCTTCGGCACCGTACCGAGAATCTCGCCGGTGGCCGGGTTGTTCACGCTGATGGTCTGGCCACTGTCAGCATCCAGCCAGGCGCCATCGATATAGGCCTGCTGGCGGAACAGCGCGGTGTCTTTGAGTTGCATGGCAGTCTCCTCGGGCATCGTAGCGGCAGGCCCGCTGCGGAAAGTTTGGCGAACGCGACGATCATCTGAACCGTCCTTCGCCGCCCGGTTCCTGCCGCCGCATTGCACTGCGAACGACCATGCTAGGACCGCAGCCGGCCGGCCGGCAAGCTCATGGCGCTCGGCATTGTCGTGCCATTGACCAGCCTGATGCCTGCGCGGCCTGTCACGCCTTGTTACCCAAACCCGGGTACGGGTCGGGGTATAGTTCCGCGCGGGCGGCGCCAGCCGCCGACATCCAAGGATCGATAAGGAGTTACCGTGAAAGCATTGATGACAGGCGCCGTGGCCGCCGTCCTGCTGGCCAGCACTGCCGTCCAGGCGCAGATGAAACCGGAAGAGATGGTCGAAACCCGCCAGGCCGGCTATCAGTTCATGTCGTGGAACATGGGCAAGATCAAGGCCCAGGTAATCGATGGCAAGGAGCCGTACGACCAGGCCAAGGTGGCCGCCGCCGCCAATGCCATCGCCGCCATCGCCAATTCCGGCATGGGCAGCCTCTACAGCCCGGATACCACGACCGAACAGCTGGGCAAGGCGACTCGTCTGAAGCCTGAGTTCTTCCAGAACCTCGACGAAGCCGGTCAGATCGGCCGCAACTTCACGGCCGCCGCCAACCAGCTCGCCAAGGTCGCCGCAGAAGGCGATCAGGCCGCGATCAAGAAGGCCTTCGGCGACGTCGGCGGCAGCTGCAAGTCCTGCCACGACAAGTTCCGCGCCGACTGATCGCGCGCAGCCAGCCGACACCTGCCGTCGGCTGGCTTACCAGTCCAGGCTGGGCGCCACCGCCGCCGGCTCGGGCCGCAGCCAATCCCCCACCGCCTGCACGCCCCATACGCAAGCCGCACCCAGAGCGATCGCCAGAACCGCGGCGGGCAGCGAGCCGCCCCGCGCATCCTGCTGGGACGGATGCTCGCGCTGCGTCCGTCCCGCGATCATCGCCCGCACCAATGGCCGGCGCATTACCAGCGTGTAATAGATGATGGCTGCGACGTGCATACCGATCAGCACCAGCAGCAACCACTTCGCCTGCCGATGCAGGCCGCTCAGCGCGCTGCCGGTTTCGCTGCTGACCAGCGCATGGAGCGGCCCCTGGAAGGCAATGTCATCGGTCGCCATCAAGCCGCTGGCGACCTGGAAGCTCACCAGCAGCAACATGGCCAGTACCGAGAATGCGCCGAGCGGGTTGTGCCCGGCTTCGCGCCAGTTGCCTTGCAGATAGTCCTTCACACCGAACGTCGCGGCGAAGATGCGCGGCCAGCGGGCATACGTCGAACCGACGAAGCCCCAGATCAGACGGAACACCAGCAGCCCCAGCACCAGCAGGCCGAGCCGGCCATGCCAGGGCATCAGACTGCCGCCGACCCAGCCCGTGACGATGGCCGCGATCACCGCCCCGGCGAACAACCAGTGAAACAGCCGCAGCGGCGCATCCCAGAGTTTGATATGGCCTGACATCTCCATCCCCTTGCCATCGAACACCCACGGCCCCCGGCCGCGACACGCAAGGGTACCAGCCGGCCCGGTCATCGGCAGCTGCGAAAAAGCCGCACCCGGGCATATCCGCCCTGCCGCACCAGCATGGACGCCCGTCAACGACATGCGTATGATTGCCCCCCGCAACGCATCCGTAGCTCAGCTGGATAGAGTACTGCCCTCCGAAGGCAGGGGTCGTGGGTTCGAATCCCGCCGGATGCGCCATATTAGATAGTCGTTTCGAGCCCCTCGAAGCGCTCCGCAAAAGCCCGCTCGCTGCGGGCTTTTGCGTTTCTGCTGGTCCATCCGCCTGACCGGATCGCCTGCCAGCAAACGGCCGGTCGGCGCAAGTTAAACCCGCCGCGCAGCATCACCGGGCCGCCTCAACCTGACCTCACGCTCGTTTTAGACGCATCCTTGATATCTGCCCGGCAATCAATAAGTGCTCCTTGGTCCATTTATTTGCCATCACCCCACAACCCTGCCATAAACGCGCACTCGCCATGACGCTACAAGGATGTACCGATGCGATTGCTGCGCCGAGCCCTGGGGGCTGTGTTGTTGTTGGCTGTGCTGGCCGTGGGGGTCGGGCTGTATTTCGTGGCCTACCCGAACCTTCCAGAGTATGAAGCGCCCGAAGCGCTGCATTATCTGGAGCAGTGGGACGCCACGCAGCGACAGACTTACTACTACACGCCGCAGGGCACTCAGGTTAAGGGGCTGGAGTACGACTGGTTCCGTGCGCTGGAACTGCCGTTCAGCCGGGACAAGTTCGCCACGCCCGACTACCTTGCCCGCTTCGGCTTTCTGGTCGATCCCGCGCAACAAGCCACTGCGCTGAACCCCGGCAACCTGCCGGTCGGCTTTGCCCGCCACGAGGATGATGAGACCGGTCGCGCCTATCTGGATGTGACCTGCGCGGCCTGCCACACCGGTGAGTTGCGCTACGGGGGGCAGGCCATTCGTATCGACGGTGGCGCGGCGATGCATTCGCTGGCCTCCACCGTGCCGACCCTGCGCGGTGGCGCCTTTGGCCAGGCGCTGGGCATGAGCATGGCCTTCACCTATTACAACCCGCTCAAGTTCCGTCGCTTCGCCGAGCAGGTGCTGGGCGAGCGTTACGAGCAGGACCGCGCGCAGTTGCGCCACGACTTCAAGCAGGTGCTCGACCGCCTGCTCGGCACCGCCTACAACGACTGGCACCGCGGGCTCTACCCCACCGAAGAAGGCTTCGGCCGTACCGATGCGTTCGGTCGCATCGCCAACAGCGTGTTCGGCGATGCCATCGATCCGGCGAACTACCGCGTGGCCAACGCGCCGGTGAGCTACCCGCATCTGTGGGATATCTGGAAGTTCGACTGGGTGCAGTGGAACGGCTCGGCCATGCAGCCGATGGCACGCAATATCGGCGAGGCGCTGGGTGTTGGCGCCACACTGCGTCTGCTGCACGAGAACGGCCAGCCCGTCGCCGAAGCCGAGCGCTACGCATCGGGCGTTCGCGTACGCGACCTGCACAGGCTGGAAACCACGCTCATGCAGCTGACCCCGCCTCGCTGGCCCGAAGACGTGCTGGGCGCGATCGATCTAGAGCAGGCCAGCCTCGGTCGCGCGCTGTACAAGGAAAACTGTGCGCATTGCCACGACGCCAGGCCCAAGCCGGTCGACAAGCGTTTCGCTGCCGAACGCGACCCCGAGTGGCGCATGAAGGTGACCCCCACCTCCTTCGTCGGTACCGATCCGACCACCGCCGACAATATTGCCGACCACCGCTTCGACCTGACCCGCCTGGGCTGGACCCAGGATGAGCTGGATCGCCTGGATGTGCAGCTGTATGGCGCGTCATCCGGCCCGCTCGATCTCGCCAGCCTATCCAGCGCCAAGGGGCTGGCCTATATCACCGCCTATGTCGAGGAGCGCGCCTACCGTGACGCCGGCATCGGCGAGACCGAGCGCGCGGAATTCGACGGCTTCGGCCTGCCGATCGGCGTGCAGGAACTGCGCGGCTACAAAGCACGCCCGCTGGACGGCATCTGGGCGACGCCGCCGTTCCTGCACAACGGCTCGGTGCCGACGCTGTTCCAGCTGCTGTCACCGGTGGCCGAACGGCAGAAGCAGTTCTGGGTCGGCAGCCGCGAATACGATCCGCGGCATGTGGGCGTCCGCACCGAACGCTTCGACGGCGGCTTTCTGCTGGATACCGCGATCACCGGCAACAGCAACCGCGGCCACGAATTCCGCGCCGGCTGCCGCGGCAATGGCGTGATCGGCCGGGCATTGGCGCCGCACGAGCGCTGGGCGCTGGTCGAGTACCTCAAGGTGCTCGGCGACCCCCGCTTCGAGCCGCGCCTCGAGGAATTGCCGGCGCGCGCCCACAATCCCGGCCCCAGCTGCCGCTGACTCGTCCCCGCACAAGGATCTGCCACATGCTGACAAGACTCTGGCTCTGGATCGGTCGCCTGCTGGGCCGGCTGCTGCTTGCCGTCACTGCTATCGGCCTGGCCGGCTGGGCGATCGCCGCCGTGCACTTTCACCTCACCCATCGTGGTCCCGTCTCCAGCGAAGAGGTCATCGCGCCGAGCGAAGCGGCCGACACCCAGGCGATCATCGCCGACGCCATTGCCGTGGTGGAACAGCACAGCGAGAACACCCGCGTGCTGCGCGACGCCCATGCCAAGGCCCACGGCTGCGTGCGCGCCGAAGTCAGTGTGCGCGCCGACCTGGAGCCCGCACTGCGCCAGGGCGTTTTCAGCGAGCCGGGCAAGACCTGGCAGGCCTGGGTGCGGCTGTCCAACGGCAACGCCTACCCGCAGTTCGATCGCATCCGGGATGCCCGCGGCATGGCGATCAAGCTACTCGACGTGCCTGGGGAAAAGCTCACACGTGACCCGCGCCACGCCGGCGAGCAGGACTTCGTGATGTTCAACCACCCGGTGTTCTTCGTCCGCGACGTTGCCGAATATCGCAGCAACTTCGCCGCCCAGGCGCAGGGCAAGAAGGCGCTGGCGTTCTTCCCCAGCATCGATCCGCGCAGCTGGGAGCTGCGCCACCTGTTCATCGCACTGCAGACCCTGGCGCCGGCACCGGAAAGCCCGGTCGCTACAACCTACAGTTCGGTGGCGCCATATAAGCTCGGCCCGCACAACATCAAGTACCGGGTCGTACCGACGGCGGAGAACTGCCCGACCTACCAACTGCCCGAGCAGAACCGCGACCTGCCGAACTTCCTGCGCAGTGCGCTCTATCAGCAGCTGTCCCTCGACCGCACGCCCGCCTGCTTCGCCCTGCAGGTGCAGCGGCAGAACGCCGAGCACTACATGCCCATCGAGGACACCAGCATCGAGTGGGACGAGGCCATCGCGCCATTCGAGACGGTCGCCGACATCCGCCTTCCGCCGCAGGACTTCGACAGCCCCGAGCAGAATCTCGCCTGCGACAACCTCAGCTTCAACCCCTGGCATGCACTGCCGGAGCATCGCCCCATCGGCGGCATCAACCGGCTGCGCAAGGCAGTGTACGAGGCGATCAGCAGCTACCGGCTCGAGCGTAACGGCGCACTTTGACGCCACTGTGGTGGTCCATGGATCAGCAGCCGAGGCGCGGCGCCTGTTGCCGACCACGGGCCACCCGGTCCTGTCTTGCCGGGCGGAACCCTGCTAGCATCAATCAGGACTCCATCGCCCGACATAGGCACCCGTTTGCAGAAGATGAGCGCCACCCTGTCCTCGTCTCCCGGTTCGGTGACCCTCGATCAAGGGGCTTCGCCGTTGCGGGCGCGCATCGTCGGTGACTGGACCCTCGCCCATTACGCGGCACTGCGCCGAGAGGTGCAGCGGCTCAGGGCGCGAATCGACGAGCGCAGCCAGATCGAGCTGAGCGGGCTCGGGGCGCTGGATACGGCGGGCGCCGGCCTGCTGGTGGAGCTGCTGGGCCCCGAGCGGATCGCCGCCATCGAAGCCTGGGCGCCGCAGTTGCCAGCCGAACGCCTGGCGCTGCTGCGCACAGTCGCCACCGCCCTGGACCAACCGGATGCCGCCGAGCCACCGCGCGGCTATGCCTTCGGCGACGTGCTGGCACATATCGGCGGCGCCGTCACGGCGCTGTGGAAGCAGCAGCGCGCGCTGCTCGGCTTCATCGGCCTGACCCTTCAGACGCTGCTGCTCACCCTGCCACGACCGCGGCGCTGGCGACTGACCTCACTGGCCGTGCATATCGAGCAGACCGGGCTGGACGCGGTGCCGATCGTCGCACTGCTGACCTTTCTGGTCGGCGCGGTGGTGGCCTTTCTTGGCGCGACCGTGCTCGCCGACTTCGGCGCGACCATCTACACCGTCAACCTGGTGGGCTTTTCCTTCCTGCGCGAATTCGGCGTGCTGCTGGCGGCGATCCTGCTCGCCGGACGCAGCGCCAGCGCCTTCGCCGCGCAGATCGGCTCGATGAAATCCAACGAGGAGGTCGACGCCATCCGTACCCTCGGTCTGAGCCCGATCGAGCTGCTGGTGCTGCCACGGGTGCTGGCGATGCTGATCACCCTGCCGATCCTGACCTTCGTCGGCATGCTCAGTGGCATCGCCGGCGGGCTGGTGGTCTGCGTGCTGGCGCTGGACATCTCGCCGACCATGTTCGTCACCATCATGGCGCGCGACATCGCCGTCAGCCATTTCCTGGTCGGGCTGGGCAAGGCGCCGGTGTTCGCCTTCGTCATCGCGGTGATCGGCTGTCTGGAAGGCTTCAAGGTTAGCGGCAGCGCGCAGTCGGTGGGCGAGCACACCACCTCCAGCGTGGTCCAGGCGATCTTCATGGTGATCCTGCTGGATGCGATCGCCGCGCTGTTCTTCATGGAGATGGGCTGGTGACGCGCGACGACGCACTGATCCAGGTACGCGGACTGGTCAACCGCTTCGGCAACCAGACCGTGCACGACGGTCTCGACCTGGACATCCGTCGCGGCGAGATTCTCGGCGTGGTCGGCGGTTCGGGTACCGGCAAGTCGGTGCTGCTGCGCAGCATCGTCGGCCTGCGCCGACCAAATGCCGGCAGCGTCAGCGTGTTCGGCGAAAATCTGCTGGAACTGTCGGCCGAGCGCCGCTCGCAGGTGGAGCGACGTTTCGGCGTACTGTTCCAGCGGGGCGCACTGTTCACCTCGCTGAACCTGCAGGAGAACGTCGCGCTGCCGCTGATCGAGCACGCCGGGCTCGAGCGCCGCGACGCCGAGCACCTGGCGCGGCTGAAGCTGGCACTGGCCGGTCTGCCGGCCAATGCCGCGTGCAAGTACCCCGACGAGCTGTCCGGCGGGATGGTCAAACGCGCCGCACTAGCCCGCGCGCTGGCGCTCGACCCGGAAGTACTGTTCCTCGACGAGCCCACTGCCGGCCTCGACCCCATCGGCGCGGCCGCCTTCGATCAGCTGATCCTGACCCTGCGCGATGCGCTGGGCCTGAGCGTATTTCTGGTGACGCACGATCTGGATACGCTCTACACCATCTGCGACCGGGTCGCGGTGCTGTCGCGCAAGCGCGTGCTGGTGGCCGATCGCCTGGAGGTGGTGGAAGCCACCGACGACGCCTGGATCCGCGACTACTTCCACGGCCCACGTGGCCGGGCGGCGCAACAGGCTGCCGACTTGCAGGAGAACTGACATGGAAACCCGCGCCCACCACGTACTGATCGGCCTGTTCACGGTGCTTGCCGTCGGCGGCGCTCTGCTGTTCGCGCTCTGGCTGGGCAAGTCGAGCATGGATCGCGAGTACAACTATTACGAAATCAGCTTCAATCGGGCGGTCAGCGGTCTGTCCAACGGCAGCGCGGTGGAGTACAGCGGTATCAAGGTCGGTGACGTCGAGGCGCTATGGCTCGAACCGGACGACCCGCGCAAGGTGCGTGCACGCATTCGCATCTATTCCGGCACCCCAATCAAGCAGGACACCCGCGCCCGCCTGGCTCTGGCCAACATCACCGGCAGCATGATCATCCAGCTGCACAGCGGCACTCCGCAGAGTCCGCCACTGGAAGGCAAGCGCGGCGAGCCACCGCTGATCGTCGCGGACCCGTCGCCGCTGAGCGCGCTACTGGAGAACGGCGAAGACCTGATGACCAACATCAACAATCTGCTGCGCAGCGCTAACCTGATGCTCTCAGAAGACAATGCCGGACACATCAGCCGCACGCTGGCCAACCTAGAGCAGGCCACCAGCGTGCTGGCCGAACAGCGTGGCGACCTCAGCCAGGCGCTGACCCAGCTCAGCCAGCTGGGCCAACAGACCAACACCGCGCTGGCGGAGATCACCCGGCTGACGCAGAACGCCAATGGCCTGATCGATGACGAAGGGCGCCAGCTGCTGAGCAGCGCCGGCGAATCCATGGCCGCGCTGGAGCGCGCCACGTCGCGCCTGGACGAGCTGCTGTCGAGCAACCAGGGCGCATTGAACAACGGCCTGCAGGGCTTCAGCGAGCTGGGCCCGGCGATCAACGAGCTGCGCGGCACCCTCGGCGCGCTGCGTCGCGTCACCCAGCGCCTCGAAGACAATCCCAGCGGCTTCCTGCTCGGTCGCGAAAAAATCCAGGAGTTCACCCCATGAGCCGTCTTGCGCTGATCCGCTCTTTTGCCGTGGCAACGCTGCTCGGCACGCTTTCGGCCTGCACGCTACTGCCCGAGGCCGAGCCGATTCGGGTGTTTTTGCTGCCGACCAGCGAGGCCCAGACGAACCAGGCCGCGGGCACGTTGCGCCAGGCACTGCGCATTCATACCCCGCACGCCAGCAGGATTCTCGCTGGGCCGCGTATTGCCGTGGTGCCCGATGGCAATCAGATCAGCAGCTATCAGGGTGCACGCTGGGGCGACACGGCGCCAACCCTGCTGCGTGATCGGCTGATCGAGCAGTTCAGACAAAGCGGGCAACCGACCCCAGTGAGCAATGAGGAAAGCAATCTGTTCGCCGAACTGGAGCTGTTCAGCGATTTGCGGGCATTCCAAAGCGAGTACGTCGACGGCAAACCCCACGTGCGGATTCGTCTGGACGCGCAGCTGGCATCGAGCGCAGATCAACGCATCCTCGCCAGCCGTCGCTTTGAAATCCTCCAACCGAGCGGCAGCCCGCAGCTGGAAAGCGTGGTCGAGGCGTTCGGCCACGCCAGCGACCAGCTCAGCCAACAACTGCAAGGCTGGATATTGCAGATAGCAAAAAGCCAGCCTATGCAGTGAATTGCCGCGAAATGGTCAGATAACGCAATAAGTGCGCTTTTATTGACTCAGGCTAAACGCAACCTTCATGACAATCGCTTAGCATGCGAACTATTGCTTCACGATAAGGAATGCCCATGAAAGCGCCAGCCCAGAAAAACCTCCGCCGCGCACTGTTAGGTCTCGTCGTAGTCGTGATCGTCGGTCTGCTCGCCTGGTCTGAGCTACGCACCGACGGCCTGGGCGAGGGCTTCGCCAGCGGCAACGGGCGCATCGAAGCCACAGAGATCGATGTCGCTACCAAATTGGGCGGCCGCATCCGTGAAATCACCGTTGACGAAGGTGACTTCGTACAACCGGGCCAAGTCATTGCGCGCATGGACACCGAGGTGCTGGACGCCCAGTTGAACCAGGCCCGCGCCCAGGTGCGCCAGGCGGAAAACGCCATCCTTACCGCCCAGGCGCTGGTCACTCAACGCGAGAGCGAAAAGGCCACGGCCGAAGCAGTAGTACTTCAGCGCCGCGCCGAACTGACCGCCGCGCAGAAGCGCCATCAGCGCACCGAGACGCTGGTCGGCCGTAACGCCATGCCGCGCCAGCAGCTGGATGACGACCTCGCCGCCATGCAGAGCGCCCAGGCTGCGCTGGCCGCTTCGCGCGCCCAGGTGCTGTCCGCCGATGCCGGTATCGCGGCTGCCAGGTCGCAGGTGATCGAGGCGCAGTCGGCGCTGGAGGCAGCCCAGGCCAGCGTGGTGCGTCTGCAGGCGGACATCACGGATAGCGAGCTGAAGACCGACCGCGTGGCCCGTGTGCAGTACCGCGTGGCGCAACCGGGCGAGGTGCTCGGCGCCGGCGGCAAGCTGCTCAATCTGGTCGATCTGGCCGACGTCTACATGACCTTCTTCCTGCCCGAGCGCCAGGCCGGCCGTGTCGCCATGGGTTCGGAGGCGCGCCTGGTGATCGATGCCGCACCGCAGTACGTGATTCCCGCCCGGATCACCTACGTCGCCAGCGTCGCGCAGTTCACACCGAAGACGGTGGAAACCGAAAGCGAGCGCGAGAAGCTGATGTTCCGGGTCAAGGCGAGGATCGATCCCGATTTGCTGAGAAAGCACATGGAGCAGGTCAAGACCGGCCTGCCGGGCGTCGCCTACCTCAAGCTGGACGCGGACGCCGAATGGCCGGCCCACCTGCAGATCAATGTCGGCCAATGAACCCGTCATCTGCCCCGGTCGCCGAAATCAGCGGCGTCAGCCTGCAATACGGCAAGACCCGCGCGCTGGATGACCTCAGCCTGAGCCTGCCGGCACGCTGCATAGTTGGCCTGATCGGCCCGGACGGGGTCGGCAAGTCCAGCCTGCTGGCGCTGATCGCCGGTGCGCGCAAGCTGCAGCAGGGCCATGTGCAGGTGCTCGACGGCGACATGGGCGATGCCGGCCACCGCCGCGCGGTCTGCCCGCGCATCGCCTACATGCCCCAGGGCCTGGGCAAGAACCTCTACCCGACGCTGACGGTGTTCGAGAACCTCGAGTTCTTCGGCCGACTGTTCGGCCAGGACGCCGCCGAGCGCCGCTGGCGCATCGCCGAGCTGACCCGCAGCACGGGCCTGGCGCCCTTCGTCGAGCGCCCGGCGGGCAAGCTCTCCGGTGGCATGAAGCAGAAGCTCGGCCTCTGTTGCGCGCTGATCCACGACCCCGACCTGCTGATCCTCGACGAGCCCACCACCGGCGTCGACCCGCTGTCGCGCGCGCAGTTCTGGGAGCTGATCGAGCGCATCCGTGGCGAGCGCCCACAGATGAGCGTGCTGGTGGCCACCGCCTACATGGACGAGGCGCAACGCTTCGATCATCTGGTGGCGATGGACGCAGGGCGAATTCTCGCCACCGGCACGCCGGCTGAACTGCTGACGCGCACCAACAGCGACAGCCTGGAGGAGGCGTTCATTCGCCTGCTGCCGGAAGAGAAGAGTCGACGCCATCGCGCGCTGGAAATCCCACCGCGCCAGGCCAGCGACAGCATCGCCATCGAAGCCCACGACCTGACCATGCGCTTCGGCGACTTCGTTGCGGTGGATCGCGTGAATCTGCGCATCGAGCGCGGGGAGATCTTCGGCTTTCTCGGTTCCAACGGCTGTGGCAAGACCACCACCATGAAGATGCTCACAGGTCTGCTGCCGGCCACCGAGGGGCAGGCCCTGTTGTTCGGCAAGCCGGTGGATCCACATGACATGCAGACCCGCCAGCGGGTCGGCTACATGTCCCAGGCCTTCTCGCTGTACAGCGAATTGACGGTACGGCAGAACCTCGACCTGCATGCTCGGCTGTTCCACCTGCCGGCCGAGCGCCGTGAGCCGCGCATTCGGGAAATGCTCGAACGCTTCGAGCTCGTCGAGGAGGCCGACAGCCTGCCTGAAGCCTTGCCGCTGGGCGTGCGCCAGCGCCTGTCGCTGGCGGTGGCGGTGATCCACGCACCGGAAATGCTGATTCTCGACGAGCCCACTTCGGGTGTCGATCCGGTGGCCCGCGACGGCTTTTGGGAGCTGCTGGTGCAACTGTCGCGCGAAGACGGCGTGACCATTTTCATTTCCACCCACTTCATGAACGAGGCGCTGCGCTGTGACCGCATGTCGCTGATGCACGCCGGCCGCGTGCTCGACAGCGATACACCGCAGGGCCTGATGGACAAGCGCGGACTGCCGACTCTCGAGGCAACATTCATCGCTTATCTCGAAGACGCCATGGCCGAAAGTGCGGCAAAGGCGCCACCGAGCACCATTGCTACACCCGATAGCCAGCGCCCGGCACAAGTCGCGAGCAGCGGAGCACCGCAGGCACGCTTCAGCATGCGTCGCCTGCTCAGCTATACCCGCCGCGAATCCATGGAGCTGCGCCGTGATCCGATCCGGGCAACGCTGGCCATGCTCGGCACGGTGGTATTGATGTTCATCATGGGCTATGGCATCAGCCTGGACGTCGAGGACCTGACCTACGCGGTGCTCGACCGCGATCAGACTACAGCCAGTCAGGCCTATGCGCTGAACATCGCCGGCTCACGCTATTTCATTGAAAAGACGCCGCTGACGAGCCCCTCTGACCTCGACCAGCGCATGCGCAGCGGCGACATCGCTCTGGCCATCGAGATCCCGCCCAACTTCGGCCGTGACCTCAAACGCGGTGCCGTGCCGCAGATTGCGTTCTGGATCGACGGCGCCATGCCGATGCGCGCCGACACCATCAAGGGATACGTACAGGGTCTGCACATGAGCTACCTGCAAGACCTGGCGCGCAGCGCCGGCGTGGACAGCAGGGCGGCGGCCAACGTGGCCATCCGTTATCGCTACAACCCCGATGTGCAGAGCCTGCCGGCGATGGTGCCGGCGATGATCCCGATCCTGCTGATGATGATTCCGGCAATGCTGACGGCACTCGGGGTGGTACGCGAGAAGGAGCTGGGTTCGATCACCAATTTCTACGTCACGCCAGTCACCCGCCTGGAATTTCTGATTGGCAAGCAGCTGCCCTATATCGCCCTGGGCATGATCAATTTCGTCACGTTGGTACTGCTGGCGGTATTCGTCTTCGGCATTCCAATCAAGGGCAGCCTGTTCACCCTGGTGCTGGGTGCGCTGCTTTACGTCACTTGCGCCACTGGTCTGGGCTTGTTGATGTCATCGGTGCTCAACAGCCAGATTGCGGCGATCTTCGGCACCGCCATCGCCACCCTGCTGCCAGCTGTGCAGTTCTCCGGACTGACCTATCCGGTTTCGGCGCTGGAAGGCTTCAGCGCTTTTCTCGGCCAGATCTACCCGACCAGCCACTTCCTGGTAATCAGCCGCGGGGTCTTCTCCAAGGCCCTGGGCATGGCCGACCTCTATTGGTACTTCATCCCCTTGCTGCTGGCGATCCCACTGCTGACCCTGCTCAGCGTCGCCGGCCTGCGCAAGCAGGAAAAATGACATGCGTACACTCAGCAACGTCTTCCAGCTGGGGCTCAAGGAGCTACGCAGCCTGTACCGCGACCCAGCGTTGCTGGTACTGATCGTCTACGCCTTCACCCTGGCCATTTACACCGCTGCCACCGCGTTGCCCGAAGCGCCTCACCGCGCCACGCTCGGGGTGGTCGACGAGGATCAGTCCCAGGCATCGCGGCGCATACTCAATGCCTTCCAGCTGCCCTATTTCCTGCCACCGGTGCCCATCGACCTGCGGCAGATGGACAGTGGTATGGACGCGGGCCTGTACACCTTCACGCTGAACATTCCGCCAGGGTTTCAGGAGGACCTGCTGGCCGGACGCAATCCGACCATTCAGCTCAACGTCGATGCCACCCAGGTCAGCCAGGCCTTTACTGGCGCCGGGCATATCCAGCAGATCATCAACGACGAAGTCACCGCTTTCGTTAAGCGTTATCGCGCCAACACCGCCCTGCCGGTCGAAGCCGTGGTGCGCACCGCGTTCAACCCCAATCTCACGCGTTCCTGGTTCGGTGCCGTCAACGAGGTGATCAACCAGATCACCATGCTCTCGATCATTCTCACGGGCGCGGCGCTTATCCGTGAGCGCGAACACGGCACCATCGAGCACCTGCTGGTCATGCCGGTCACACCGTTCGAGATCATGCTGGCCAAGGTCTGGGCGATGGGGCTGGTGGTGCTACTGGCGTCAGCATTCGCTCTGCGTTTTATTGTCGAGGGCTGGCTGCAGATTCCGATCCAGGGTTCGCTGATGCTATTTGTGGTTGGCGCAGCGCTGCATCTGTTTGCCACCACATCCATGGGTATCTTCTTCGGCACCGTGGCACGCTCGATGCCGCAACTGGGCCTGCTGATCATTCTGGTGCTGATGCCGCTACAGATTCTCTCCGGCGGCATGACCCCACGCGAGAGCATGCCCCAGCTGGTGCAGAACATCATGCTCGCGGCCCCCACCACGCACTTCATCGAACTGGCCCAGGCGATTCTGTTCCGCGGCGCCGGCGTTTCGGTGATCTGGCCACAGCTGCTGGCGCTGGTGGTGATCGGCGCGGTGTTCTTCGTCGGTGCGCTGTCGCGGCTGCGCGTGTCGTTGCGCTAGCCGGCGACAACGCCGCGCCGTGCGGCCCCTGCAGCACGGGGGCTGGCGGCGGGCCAGCAGCCCGTGTTTACCTCTGTAACCAAGCCGTTACCCGGCCGCCGGCACCCTTCGGGAATTTTTGTATCGAAGGCCGGTCTATCGTGCCGACATGCTAAGAGCCTGATGCTCGACAGCGCGCCAAGGAAGCCCTATCACTATGCGCATTCTCGTTACTGGCGGTGCCGGATTCATCGGTTCCGCACTGATCCGTCACCTCATCCTCGATACCGAGCACAGCGTGCTCAACCTGGACAAACTGACCTACGCCGGCAACCTCGAGTCGCTGGCCAGCGTGGAAGGCAACCCGCGCTATCAGTTCCTTCAGGCCGACATCGCCGATCGTGAGCGGGTCAGCGAGGCGCTGCTGGACTTCCAGCCGGACGCCATCATGCATCTGGCCGCCGAATCCCACGTCGATCGCTCCATCGACGGCCCGGCCGAATTCATCCAGACCAACATCGTCGGCACCTACCAGCTGCTGGAGGCCGCCCGCGCCTACTGGCAGACGCTGCCGGCCGAGCGTCGCGCGGCGTTCCGCTTCCACCACATCTCCACCGACGAGGTGTACGGCGACCTGCACGGCGTCGACGACCTGTTCACCGAGACCACTCCCTACGCGCCCAGCTCGCCCTACTCGGCCAGCAAGGCCTCGTCGGACCACCTAGTCCGGGCCTGGCAGCGTACCTACGGCCTGCCGGTGCTGATCACCAACTGCTCGAACAACTACGGGCCGTTCCACTTCCCCGAGAAGCTGATCCCGCTGGTAATTCTCAACGCGCTGGATGGCAAACCGCTGCCGGTCTACGGCGACGGCTCGCAGATCCGCGACTGGCTGTTCGTCGAGGACCACGCCCGCGCCCTGTTCAAGGTGGTCAGCGAGGGCAAGGTCGGCGAGACCTACAACATCGGCGGCCACAACGAGCAGAAGAACATCGATGTGGTGCGCGGCATCTGCGCGCTGCTGGAAGAGCTGGCGCCGAACAAGCCCGCCGGCCTGGCCCGCTATGAAGACCTGATCACCTTCGTCAAGGATCGCCCGGGCCACGACCTGCGCTACGCCATCGACGCCAGCAAGATCGAGCGCGAGCTCGGCTGGGTGCCGCAGGAAACCTTCCAGACCGGCCTGCGCAAGACCGTGCAGTGGTACCTGAACAACCTCGAATGGTGCCGTCGCGTCCAGGACGGCAGCTATCAACGCGAGCGCCTCGGCGCCCTGGAGAACGCATGAAAGGAATCATCCTGGCCGGAGGCTCCGGCACCCGTCTGCACCCCATCACTCTTGGCGTATCCAAGCAGCTCCTGCCGATCTACGACAAGCCGATGGCCTACTACCCGATCTCGGTGCTGATGCTCGCCGGCATCCGCGACATTCTGGTCATCTCGACACCGCAGGATCTGCCGCAGTACCAGAACCTGCTGGGCGACGGCAGCCAGTTCGGGGTCAACTTCAGCTACGCCGAACAACCTTCGCCGGACGGCCTGGCCCAGGCCTTTCTGATCGGTGAAGAGTTCATCGGCGACGATTCGGTGTGCCTGATCCTCGGCGACAACATCTTCCACGGCCAGCACTTCACCGAGAAGCTGCAGCGCGCCGCGCGTCAGGAGAAGGGCGCCACGGTGTTCGGCTACTGGGTCAAGGATCCGGAGCGCTTCGGCGTGATCGACTTCGACGAGAACGGCAAGGCGCTGTCCATCGAAGAGAAGCCGAAGAAGCCCAAGTCCAGCTACGCAGTGACCGGCCTGTACTTCTACGACAACGACGTCATCGAGATCGCCAAGTCGATCAAACCCTCGCCACGCGGCGAACTGGAGATCACCGACGTCAACATGGCCTACCTCCAGCGCGGCGATCTCAATGTAGAACGCTTCGGCCGTGGCTTCGCCTGGCTCGACACCGGTACCCACGACAGCCTGCTGGAAGCCTCGCAGTACGTGCAGACCATCGAGCACCGCCAAGGCCTGAAGGTCGCCTGTCTGGAGGAGATCGCCTACCAGAACAAGTGGATCGACCGCGAGCAGCTGTTGCGCCGCGCCGACGCCCTGGGCAAGACCGGCTACGGCCAGTACCTGTTCAAGCTGGCGGGTGAAGACGCATGAAGGTCGTCGAAACCAGCATTCCCGACGTACTGATCATCGAGCCCAAGGTCTTCGGCGACGAACGCGGTTTCTTCTACGAGAGCTTCAACGCGGCCGCTTTCGAAGCGGCCACGGGGCTCAAGCGTCAGTTCGTCCAGGACAACCACTCCAAGTCCCAACGCGGCGTGCTGCGCGGGCTGCACTACCAGATCCAGCAGCCGCAGGGAAAACTGGTGCGGGTAGTGGCCGGCGAGGTATTCGACGTCGCCGTCGACCTGCGCAAGAGCTCGCCGAGCTTCGGCCGCTGGTTCGGCACCCACCTGAGCGCGCAGAACCAGCGCCAGCTGTGGATACCCGAAGGCTTCGCACACGGCTTCGTGGTGCTCAGCGAAAGCGCCGAGTTCCTCTACAAGACCACCGACTACTACGCGCCTGAGCATGAGCGCAGCCTGCTGTGGAACGACCCCGAGCTCGGCATCCAATGGCCGTTCGACGAGGCGCCACAACTGTCCGCCAAGGACCAGGCCGGCAAGCTGCTGCGCGACGCGGAGCTGTTTCCATGAAAATCCTGATCACCGGCAGCACCGGCCAGCTGGCCCGCGAGCTGCAGTCGGAGTTGGCGGGTACCGGCAAGCTGCTCGCCCTCGGGCACAATGCGCTGGACCTCGCCGTACCTGAGCAGATTCGCGAGCAGGTGCGCCTGTTGCGGCCGGACCTGATCATCAACGCGGCGGCCTATACCGCCGTCGACCCGGCGGAAACCCACCGCGAGCAGGCCTTCGCGGTCAATGCCCGCGGCCCGCAGGTGCTCGCCGAAGAAGCCGCGCGCCTCGGCGTGCCGCTGATCCATTACTCCACCGACTACGTGTTCGACGGCCGCAAGACCGAACCCTACGACGAGCACGACACGCCGGACCCGCTGGGCGTCTATGGCGCCAGCAAGCTGGCTGGCGAGCAGGCGATCCAGGCCGTCGGCGGCGAACACCTGATCCTGCGCACCAGCTGGGTCTACTCGCAACATGGCAAGAACTTCCTGCTGACCATGCAGCGCCTGCTGCAGGAGCGCGATGCGCTGTCGGTGGTCAGCGACGAGGTCGGTGCGCCGACCTGGGCCGCGACCATCGCCCGCGTCACCGCCGAGCTGGTGCGCAAGCGCAACACCGGGCAGGCCGGGCCGAGCGGGCTGTATCACCTCACCGCCAGCGGCGAGACCTCCTGGTACGGCTTTGCCTGCAGCATCGCCGAGCGGTTGCGCCAGGAAGGACGCCTGCGTGCCGAGATCACCCCGATCCTGTCCAAGGACTACCCGACCGCGGCGCAGCGGCCGCTGAATTCGCGGCTCAACTGCGCGCGGCTGCAGCAGGACTGGGGCGTCCAGCTGCCGGACTGGGAAACCGCCCTGCACGAGTGCTGCACCCGGGCCCGCGACCTCGAAGCCGACAACGCGCGCCAGCCGGTCGCCGTCGGCCGCTGAGCCGACTGCGCCTGCGGCTCGCTCCATCGGGTCGCCACGAGCCGCGACGCTGAACGTCGGCTCGCGCAGCGGGCATAATGCGCCCGACATCCAGGCGCCTCATGCATGACCGCACTTCTCGCTCCCCACCGCCCCCGCTGGCGCAATCTCGCCCTGCTGGCCCTGTTGCTGGCGCCATTGCTCTGGCCGCTGCAGCAGCTCGCCGAGCGTTACTACCGCAACGAGCTGACCGAACAGAACCGTCAGACCCTGGACCTGTACGTCGCCAACCTGCTCGGCACGCTCAACCGCTACGAGGTGCTGCCGCGCATCCTCGGTGACCTGCCCGCCCTGCGCGCCGTGCTGCAGCAGGACTCGCCCCAGGTCCGCGACAACGCCAACCGGCTGCTCAAGCGCCTGCGCAACCAGACCGGCGCCGACGTGATCTACCTGATGGCGACCGACGGCAACACCCTGGCCGCTTCCAACTGGGACGAGGAAGACAGCTTCGTCGATCGCAACTTCGCCTTCCGCCCCTACTTCCGCCAGGCCATGGAAGGGCGTCTTGGGCGCTTCTTCGGCCTCGGCACCACCTCCGGCAAGCGCGGCTACTACTTCGGCGCGGCGGTGCGCGACGGCGACCAGGTGCTCGGCGTGCTGGTGGTCAAGGTCGATCTGGATCACACCGAGACGCTGTGGGGCAGCACCCCGGAGCAGCTGCTGGTGACCGACAATTTCGGCGTGGTGATCCTCACCTCGCGGCCCGACTGGCGTTTCCGCGCCACCCGCGGGCTGGGCGTGGACGAGCGCGAGCAGATCGCCTTCGATCAGCCCTACCCGACGCTCTACCCGCAGGACCTGACGCTGAACATCGACGCCTGGCTGATCCAGAGCCGCGAGCTGAAGGAGACCGGCTGGACGGTGCGCATCCTCGCGCCGGTCAGCCTGGTCGAGCGCCCGGTGCGCACCGTGGTCGCGATCGGCGCCGCCACCCTGCTGGCGCTGCTGCTCTGGCTCGGCCTGCTGATGCAGCGTCGCCGACATTTCCTCGAACGGCTGGCGCTGGACAGCCAGGCACGCCAACAGCTGGAGCAGCGCGTGCTCGAGCGCACCCGCGACCTGGAGGCGCTGAACAGCCGGCTCAAGGTCGAGGTGCTCGAGCGCGAACAGGCCCAGCAGGAACTGGTGCGCGCCCAGGACGAACTGCTGCAGGCCGGCAAGTTATCGGCGCTGGGCACGATGTCGGCGAGCATCAGTCACGAACTCAACCAGCCGCTGGCAGCGATCCGCAGCTATGCCGACAACGCCCGCGTACTGCTCGACCATGAGCGTGTCGACGAGGCGCGCGACAATCTGCGGCTGATCAGCGAGCTGACCGCGCGCATGGCCTCGATCATCGCCCACCTGCGCGCCTTCGCCCGTCGCGATCAGCACGCACCGGAACGGGTCGCGCTGCAGCCGGCGCTGGACGATGCGCTGGCGCTGCTGGCCAAGCGCCGCCAGGCCATGGGCGTCGAGCTGATCCGCGACCTGCCGGACGCGACGCTGTGGGTGCAGGCTGGCGAAACGCGGCTGCGGCAGATCCTCGCCAATCTCCTGGCCAACGCTCTCGACGCCCTCGGTGAACGGCCCCAGCCGCGGCGCATCTGGCTGCGCGCCGAGCTGGAGGGCGACGGCGTGCTGCTGACCCTGCGCGACAACGGCCCGGGCTTCTCCGCCGAGGCGCTGCAGCGCGCCCGCGAACCCTTCTTCACCACCAAGACCAGCACCCAGGGCTTGGGCCTCGGCCTGGCGATCTGCGATACCCTCACCCGCGCCCTGGGCGGCGAGCTGCGCATGAGCAATCATGCCGAAGGCGGCGCCCAGCTCGGTCTGTTCCTGCGCAGCGCCGAACCCGGCGTGGCCTTTCCCACCGAGGACCATTTCCAATGAGCAGCGACACCCCGATCAGTACCCAGGCCCAGGTGGTGCTGATCGACGACGATCCGCATCTGCGCCAGGCACTGAGCCAGACCCTGGACCTGGCCGGGCTCAAGGTGGCCAGCCTGGGCGACGCCCGCGACCTGGCCGCACGCCTGCCGGCGGACTGGCAGGGGGTGGTGGTCAGCGACATCCGCATGCCTGGCATCGACGGACTGGAGCTGCTGCAACAGTTACGGGCACGCGACAGCGAGCTGCCGGTGATCCTCATCACCGGTCACGGCGACATCCAGCTGGCGGTGCAGGCCATGCGCGCCGGTGCCTACGATTTCCTGGAAAAGCCCTTCCCCAGCGAGGCGCTGCTTGACAGCGTGCGGCGTGCCCTGGCGCTGCGCCAGCTGGTGCTGGACAACCGCTCGCTGCGCCTGGCCCTGGCCGACCGCCAGCAGCTGTCGGCACGCCTGCTCGGCCAGTCCCGGGCGATGCTGCGCCTGCGCGAGCAGATCGGCGCATTGGCCGGAACCCAGGCCGACGTGCTGATTCTTGGCGAGACCGGGGCCGGCAAGGAGGTGGTGGCGCGCGCACTGCACGACCTGTCGAACCGCCGCAACGGCCCGTTCGTGGCCATCAACGCCGGTGCCCTGGCCGAGTCGGTGGTGGAGAGCGAGCTGTTCGGCCACGAGCCCGGCGCGTTCACCGGCGCGCAGAAACGCCGGATCGGCAAGTTCGAGTTCGCCAACGGCGGCACCCTGTTTCTCGACGAGATCGAGAGCATGAGCCTGGATGTGCAGGTCAAGCTGCTGCGCCTGCTGCAGGAGCGCGTGGTCGAACGCCTCGGCGGCAACCAGTCGATCGCCCTGGATATCCGTGTGATCGCCGCAACCAAGGAAGACCTGCGCGTCGCCGCCGACCAGGGCCGCTTCCGCGCCGACCTCTATTACCGGCTAAACGTCGCACCCTTGCGCATTCCTTCGCTGCGTGAACGCAGCGAAGACATCCTTCTGCTGTTTCAGCACTTCGCCGAGGCCGCCGCCCAGCGCCACGGCCTGCCGGTTCGCGAACTGCAGCCCGAGCAGCGTGCCACGCTGCTGCAGCACACCTGGCCGGGCAACGTGCGCGAGCTGCAGAACACCGCGGAGCGCTTCGCCCTCGGGCTCGGCCTGGGCCTGGAGCGGCCAGGCAGCGAGCCGAGCGCCAGCCTGGCCGGCGGCGGCAGCCTGGGCGAGCAGGTCGAAGCCTTCGAGCGCGCGCTGATCGCCGCTGAACTGAACCGTCCCCACGGTTCGCTGCGCAGCGTTGCCGAAGCCCTCGGCCTGCCGCGCAAGACACTGCATGACAAGCTGCGCAAGCATGGCCTGAGCTTTACCGATGCTGGCGGAAGCTCGCCCGACGAAAACGACTAGATGGCGGAAATCCGCCATCCTTGACCGCCGCATCGGGCCTCGACTGCCAATCTCGGCCCTCCCTGCAATGCCAACTGCGGATGGCCTGCTCACCCCGCGCAAAGGTGCGACCTAGACGCGCTTGTTGGCGATTGGCCATTCAAACCTTCATCTACTGCTGGGTAAACTCGCTGGCTTCAGGTGCCTGTGCCAGCGGTTGGCACAGGCATTGCTCCTGAAACCCGATGAACCGGATGGATCGAGTCGCGATCGTGCATCGCATCCAGGCCATTGCGCCTAGACTTGCCCAGCTGGTTACTGCCGGGATGCCCCGAGGCCTCCCACCCACAACAAGAGGAAACATCAATGTTCAAACTGACTGCCAAGGCGCTGGCATGCGCCCTGTCGCTGAGCATCGCTGGTCTGGCCCACGCGGCTGACCCGATCACCATCAAGTTCTCTCACGTGGTCGCCGAGAACACGCCGAAAGGCCAGGGCGCCCTGATGTTCAAGAAACTGGTGGAAGAGCGTCTGGCCGGCAAGGTCGAGGTACAGGTTTACCCGAACTCCTCGCTGTTCGGCGATGGCAAGGAAATGGAAGCCCTGCTGCTGGGCGACGTTCAGCTGATCGCGCCGTCGCTGGCCAAGTTCGAACACTACTCCAAGGGCGTTCAGGTCTTCGACCTGCCGTTCCTGTTCGACGACATCGCAGCGGTCGACCGCTTCCAGCAAGGTGAAGCCGGCCAGAGCCTGCTGCGCTCGATGGAAGACAAGAACATCACCGGCCTGGGCTACTGGCACAACGGCATGAAGCAGCTGTCGGCCAACAAGCCGCTGCGCGAGCCGAAGGACGCCCGTGGTCTGAAGTTCCGCGTACAGGCTTCCGCCGTGCTGGACGAGCAGTTCAAGGCCGTGCGCGCCAACCCGCGCAAGATGAGCTTCGCCGAGGTCTACCAGGGCCTGCAGACTGGCGTGGTCAACGGTGCCGAGAACCCCTACTCGAACATCTACTCGCAGAAGATGCACGAAGTGCAGAAGTACATCACCGAGTCCAACCACGGTCTGCTGGACTACATGGTGATCACCAACACCAAGTTCTGGAACGGTCTGCCGGCTGACGTACGCGGCGAGCTGGAAAAGATTCTGGACGAAGTGACCGTCGCGGTGAACAAGCAGGCTGACGAGCTGAACCAGGCCGACAAGCAGCGCATCATCGACGCCGGCACCACCGAGATCATCGACCTGACTCCGGAGCAGCGCGAAATGTGGCGTGAAGCCATGAAGCCGGTCTGGAAGAAGTTCGAAGGCGAAATCGGTGCCGACCTGATCAAGGCCGCCGAAGCCGCCAACCAGGCTAACTAAGCCTTTGCCGAGGGGCGGCCACCCCGCTCCTCGGCTGTACCACCCAGCGATACCCGACAGCTCAGTGAAAAAACAAAGCCGCTAGCGAAGACCAGGCCCGCACCAAGGGCAGGAAGGCCATGCCGAGGTGATCCCGGGCTGGGCCGCTTCACTGGCCACAACAAGAGTTTTTCATTGCTCTGTCTCCCAGCCTGCCCCGGCTGGTTCACGGCGCACCTCCGTGCTGCCTTTCGATACAACCGCAGTCCATCGGGAGATGTCATCCATGAACGCCCTCTGGCGCGTCTGGGACCACTTCGAGGAAGGCTTCATCGCCTTTCTGCTGGCCGCCATGACACTGGTGACCTTCGTCTACGTGATCCTCAACAACCTCTACACGCTGTTCTACGACTTGGGCGACCGCTTCGAAGGCACCGCCGACTTCTGGTTCGCCATCGGTGACTTCATCATCGGTCTGGCCCAGTCCATGACCTGGAGCACCGCGCTGACCAAGGCGCTGTTCGCCTGGCTGATCTTCTCCGGCCTGGCCTATGGCGTGCGTACCGCCGGCCATATCGGCGTCGACGCGCTGGTCAAGCTGGCGCCGCGTCATATCCAGCGTGTCATCGGCATCATCGCCTGCCTGTTCTGCCTGGGCTACGCCGGTCTGCTGACCGTGGCCAGCTTCGAGTGGATCCAGACCCTGTTCATCGCCAACATCGGCGCCGAGGACCTGGGCCACATCGGCGTCAAGCAGTGGCACATCGGCCTGATCGTGCCGTTCGGTTTCGCCATGGTGTTCATCCGTTTCGCCGAAATTTTCGTGCGCATCCTGCGCAACGAGCAGACCGGCCTCGGCCTCGCCGATGAAGCGGCCGATGCGCTCAAGCACGGCGAAGAGGAGCCCAAGCAATGACCATCCTGTTCCTGTTCGTCGCCCTCTTCGCACTGATGTTCATCGGTGTGCCGGTGGCCGTTTCCCTGGGCCTGGCCGGCTCGCTGACCATCATGATCTTCAGCCAGGACTCGGTGCGCTCGCTGGCGATCAAGCTGTTCGAGACCTCCGAGCACTACACCCTGCTGGCCATTCCCTTCTTCCTGCTGGCCGGCGCCTTCATGACCACCGGCGGCGTGGCCCGTCGTCTGATCGACTTCGCCAATGCCTGCGTCGGCCACATCCGTGGCGGCCTGGCCATCGGTGCGGTGCTGGCGTGCATGCTGTTCGCCGCACTGTCCGGTTCGTCGCCGGCCACCGTGGCTGCGGTCGGCTCCATTGCCATCGCCGGCATGGTGCGCTCCGGTTACCCGCAGGCCTTCGGCGCCGGCATCGTCTGTAACGCCGGTACCCTGGGCATCCTGATCCCGCCATCGGTGGTCATGGTGGTCTACGCCGCCGCGACCGAGACCTCCGTGGGCAAGCTGTTCATGGCCGGTGTCGTCCCGGGCATCATGCTCGGCCTGGCGCTGATGGTGGCGATCTACATCATCGCGGTGAAGAAGAACCTGCCGGCCCTGCCGCGGGCGAGCTTCCGCGAGTGGCTGAGCGCCGCGCGCAAGGCGATCTGGGGCCTGCTGCTGATGGTGATCATCCTCGGCGGTATCTACTCCGGCATGTTCACCCCGACCGAAGCGGCGGCGGTGGCGGCGGTGTATTCGGCCTTCGTCGCGCTGTTCGTCTACAAGGACATCACGCTGCGCGATTGCCCGAAAGTGCTGCTGGAGTCCGGCAAGCTGTCGATCATGCTGATGTTCATCATCGCCAACGCCATGCTGTTCGCCCACGTGCTGACCACCGAGCAGATCCCGCAGGCGATCACTGCCTGGGTGATCGAAGCCGGCCTGCAGCCGTGGATGTTCCTGCTGGTGGTGAACATCGTGCTGCTCGTCGCCGGAGCCTTCATGGAGCCGTCGGCGATCATCCTGATCCTGGCACCGATCCTGTTCCCGATCGCCGTCCAGCTGGGCATCGACCCGATCCACCTGGGCATCATCATGGTGGTGAACATGGAGATCGGATTGATCACACCACCGGTGGGGCTGAACCTGTTCGTCGCCTCGGCGGTGACGGGCATGCCGGTGACCCAGGTGATCCGCGCGGTGCTGCCATGGCTGGCACTGATGCTGAGCTTCCTGGTGATCATCACCTACGTGCCGTCGATCTCCCTAGCCCTGCCGAACTGGCTGGGCATGTAGCCCGCCAGCACAGCCTTCCTGCTTTTCAGCCCGGCCTTCGCGCCGGGCTTTTTTTCGCCGGGAGAAACCTCGGGCGGGGGTCAGATCGCCAGCGGGTCGGCCGGGCGACGACGGAACCAGCCGGTCAGTGACAGGCGATCGGCCTGGGTGACCAGCACCTCGTGGGGAAACTCGCCGGAAAGAAACACCACCAAATTGCCGGCCAGCGGCGGCACGTCCAGCTGCGAACCGTCCGGCATGTGCATGCGCAGTTCGCCGGCATGGGCGGGCTGCCAGTCCGGATTCAGGTACAGCACGGCGGTCACCGAGCGGCTGTCGTCATCGCGAAAACGGTCCAGATGGGTCTGGTAGAAGGCACCCGGCGGATAGAAGGCGAAGTGGCACTCGAACTCCTCGAGTCCGAGGAACAGCTCGCGGTTGAGCTGCTGGCGCAGACCATCCATGACTTCGAGATAGTCGTCGCAGACCGGCGACTGGCCGGGTTCCAGCCACTGGATATGGTCGCTGCGAATGCCTTCGCGCACCGCCTGGGCCTCGCCGCGGCCGACGCCGGCGGGGGCCAGCGCGCCCTCGGCCTCGCGCTTGCGGCACTCGTCGGCCAGCTTGTGGGTCACATCACTGGGAAGGAAAGAACTCTGCAGCGACCAGCCGCGCTCGGCCAGGTCGTCGATGATCGAAGAGAACTGCAAGGAAGTGACTCCGATGGGATACCGAACGAGTCTAGGGTCTGTTGAGACTCCGCCACAAGCAGCGATGCTGCGCCAAATGGCAGCAGCAACTCGCGCGCCTCGACAAGCACGCGTCGGGGCACGGAAAATGAACCGCCCGCCAGACAGGAGCTTCCATGCGCGCCCTCTTGACCTGTGTACTGCTGACCTTCAGCCTCGCCAGCTTCGCCGACACCTATGAAGAGCTCTACGAAACCGCCGGCTGGACCGAACAGCGGGCCAATTTCGCCGATGCCCTGACTGCCGCGCAGCAGCGCTACAAGGACACCCTGCCACCGGCGGTATTCCAGGCCCTGGTGACCAACAGCAATCGCCGCTTCGCCTCCCATGCCATCGACCAGCGGGCGCAGCGCGCGCTGCGCGAGCATCTGGCCGACCCGCAGCCGGCGCTGGAATTCTTCCAGTCCCCGCTGGGGCGCAAGATCGTCTCGGCCGAGGTGCTGGCCGCACGCCGGGAACAGCTGGCGCGCCATACCGACGGCCTGCCGCGGGTGACGGCCGAAAGCAACCGGCAGCTGCTGATTCGCCATCTGGCCCAGGCCATCCCGGCCAGCGAGGCGGGTGCGGAAGTCAGCCTGGCGCTGGCCGGTGTCGCCGCCGACAGCCTCAGCCAGATGATTCCCGGCCTGTTGGGTGGCAATCAGGCGCAGAACCTGCTGAGCAGCCAGCGTCAGCGAATGATCCAGCAGATCGAGGCCGATCTGGACAATACCCTGCTCTACGTCTATCGCGAGCTGTCCGACGCCGAGCTGGAGGAGTACGTACAGTTCGCCCAGTCCGAGGATGGCAAGGCTTATTACCAGGCCGCGCTGCAAGCCCTGCGTGCGGGCCTGGCGGTGGGCATGAGCGGCGCCGAGCTGGAGCCGCAGCAGGGTATCTGACCGCCGCGTCGGACTATTTCAGGCGCTCGCGCAGAAAATCGAAGTAGGCCCGGCGCAGCTCCTCGCGCTCGTTCACCAGGTGGTGCCGTGCCTCCGGCAGACGCAGCACCTCGGCACCGGCGAATTTGCGCTGCAGCACCGGCAGGTTGTACTGCCAATCCACGGTCATGTCCGCCTCGCCCTGCACGATCAGCGGAGCCTGAGCACTGTCCGCGGCCCGCTCGATGCGCGGAATCCAGCGCGACAGCGCACCGACCCAGGCGGTGGGCAGGATGTCCGGCTGCAGCGGGTCCTGGGTCTGCACGAACTCGAGAAAGCCGGGGTCGCTGGAGTTCTCGCTGAAAGTCCGCGGAATCTGCTGAACGAAACGCCGCACCAGCTCGTAGCTGATGCGCGAGCGCAGCCAGGCCCGCGGGCGAACCAGCGGCGCCAGCAGGATGGTCCGCCCGAGGTCGCCGAGCGGCTCCTGATGCAGCAGATGATCCAGCGCAATGGCGCCGCCGGTGCTCTGGCCCAACAGATGCCACGGCCGTGGCAGATCGAGCCGACGGGCCTGCTCGAACAGTCCGGAAAGCACCGCCTGGTACTCATCGAATTCGTTGATGCTGGCGCGCGGCCCGCTGGACAGCCCATGGCCGGGTAGGTCGCAGGCGAGCACCGCAAAACCCATCTCCAGGCCCCAGTCGACCACGTGCCGGTACAGCCCCATGTGATCGTAATACCCATGCAGAACCAGCAGACTGGCGTGCGGCTGCTCGGGCCACCAGGCCTGGGCGACGACGTCGTAGTCGTGCACGCGAAAGCGTCCGAGACGCCGCTGCACCTTGCCCCGGTGTGGCAGGTCCAGCCCGTAGTAGGCCTGATAGTGCAGCGCCTCGGCCGAAGCCTCGGTGGCCTCGCTCAGGGCGGGCAGGCTGTTGCGCAATCGATCGGGCTGGATGAGCGTGGACATCGACTTTCTTCGGTTGGCTGGGACTCCGGATATTCAGCTCTGCAGCGCGTCATGGCAAGCTTGCGCACCCTGCCAGGAACCTGCCATGAGCGCACGTCGCAAATACCTGATCGCCGCCCTGATCGCCCTGCTCTGGGGCGCCGCCATGCTCGCCGCGTTCTGGTGGTTCGAGGCGCGCTACCTGCGCACCTTCGAGGGCGAGCGCGCCGAACTCTTCTCCGGCGACGCCCTGCGCCTACCCGCCGCGCTGCAGGGCCCGGGGCCGGTGCGCTTCGTGCATTTCTGGGACCCTGGCTGCCCGTGCAACGTCGGCAACCAGCAGCACCTGCAGGAGTTGCTGCAGCGCTTCGCCGGTCAGCCCGTGGACTTCTACGAGGTGCGCAAGCCCGGCAGCAAGGGTCGCCTGCCGCAACCGCTGGCGGCCTTGAAGCCACTCGACGGGCTCATCGGCGCCGAGCAGCTACCGGCCAGCCCGGCAGTTGGCATCTGGGACCAGAGCGGCGAACTGGTCTACATCGGCCCTTACAGCGAGGGCGCGGTGTGCACCTCGGACAACAGCTTCGTCGAGCCGATCCTCGACGCGGTCCTTGCCGGCCGCAAGGTACGCGCAACCCATTCGCTGGCGGTGGCCTGCTTCTGCGACTGGCGGCGGTGAGGCAAGGATCGCGGCCTCGCATGCTGGCGATGGACGGAATGAGAAAGGGCGCATCAATGCGCCCCTTCTTTGTTGCTCAAACCTTAGCTATGCGCCGAGGGCGGTACCATCACCTTGCGGCTGTCGATCACCTGGCGCCACGTGGGATTGCTGTTGCTCTCGTCCATCGCCTGCTGCATGGCGCGGATGCGACGCTTCTCGGCACGCCGGGTCAGGTACCAGGCAAGGAAGGTCGCCAGCGACACGCTGAGCAGGATCAGGCTGGCCACGGCATTGATCTCCGGCTTCACGCCCAGGCGCACAGCGGAGAATATCTCCATCGGCAGGGTGGTGGAACCCGGGCCGGAGACGAAGCTCGCCAACACCAGGTCGTCCAGCGACAGGGCAAAGGAGAGCATGCCGCCCGCCGCCAGCGACGGCGCGATCATCGGCATGGTGATCAGGAAGAACACCTTCCAAGGCCGCGCGCCGAGGTCCATCGCCGCTTCTTCGATGGACAGGTCCAACTCACGCAGACGCGCCATCACCACCACCGCGACGTAGGCCGAGCAGAAGGTGGTGTGCGCGATCCAGATGGTCACCAGGCCGCGCTGGGCCGGCCAGCCGACCAGTTGCGCCATGGCCACGAACAGCAGCAGCAGGGACAGACCGGTGATCACCTCGGGCATCACCAGCGGCGCGGTGACCAGCCCGCCGAACAGCGTGCGGCCACGGAACACCGGGATGCGCGTCAGCACGAAGGCGGCCATGGTGCCCAGCGCCACCGCGGCGACCGCGGTGTACGCGGCGACCTCCAGCGAGCGCATCACCGCGCCCATCAGCTGCGAGTTGTCGAGCAGGCCGGTGTACCACTTCAGCGACCAGCCACCCCATACCGTCACCAGCCGCGAGGCGTTGAACGAGTAGATGACCAGGATCACCATCGGCAGGTAAATGAACAGCAGGCCAAGGACCAGGATCAGGTTGGAAAAGCTCCAGCGTTTCATAGCTTGCCCTCCAGTGCCTTAGCCTGGTTCCTGTTGAACAGGATGATCGGTACCAGCAGGATCGCCAGCATCACCACCGCCAGTGCCGAGGCCACCGGCCAGTCGCGGTTGTTGAAGAACTCCTGCCACAGCACCTTGCCGATCATCAGCGTCTCCGGGCCGCCGAGCAGCTCGGGAATGACGAACTCGCCCACCACCGGAATGAACACCAGCATGCAGCCGGCAATGATGCCGTTCTTCGACAGGGGCACGGTGATCTTCCAGAAGCTGGTGAGGTTTCGCGCGCCCAGGTCGGAGGCGGCCTCCAGCAGACTCGGGTCGTGCTTCACCAGGTTGGCGTAGAGCGGCAGGATCATGAACGGCAGGTAGGAATAGACCACGCCGATGTACACGGCCATATCGGTGTTGAGAATCTGCAGCGGCGCATCAATCAGGCCGAGCCCCTGCAACAGTCCGTTGAGTATGCCGTTGCTGCTGAGGATGCCCATCCAGGCATAGACGCGAATCAGGATGGCGGTCCAGGTCGGCATCATGATCAGCAGCAGCAGGACCGTCTGCAGGTCCTTTCGCGCGCGAGCAATGGCATAGGCCATCGGATAGCCGATCAGCAGGCAGAGCAGCGTGCTGAAGAAGGCGATCCGCAGCGAGCCCAGGTAGGCCGCCAGATACAGCTCGTCTTCGCTGAGGAAGATGTAGTTGCCCAGGTTGATCAGTACCTGCAGCTGCTGGTCGGCATAGGCGAAGATGTCGGTATACGGCGGAATGGCCACATCCGCTTCGGCAAAGCTGATCTTCAGCACGATGGCAAAGGGCAGCAGGAAGAACAGCATCAGCCACAGGAAGGGCACGCCGATGACCAGTCGGCGCCCGGTGTTCAGGGGCGAGCGCTTCATGCCTGCAACACCACGCCGCTGTCATCCCACCAGTAGACGTACACCTCTTCCTCCCAGGTCGGCAGCTTCACGTGGCGCTCGGCGTTCGCCATGAAGGCCTGCAGCACTCCGCCGGACGACAGCTTGATGTAGTACACCGAGTGGCCGCCGAGGTAGGCGATGTCGTGCACGACGCCCTTGGCCCAGTTGTAGCCGGGGCGCTCCAGTTCCGGCAGTTCGGTGCCGATCAGCAGCTTTTCCGGGCGGATCGCGTAGGTGATCTGCTTGTCCTGGGCGCGGGTACTGATCCCGTGGCCGACGTAGATCGGGTTCTCCAGACCGGGCGAGGCGATGATGGCGTGGTCACCCATGTCCTCGACCAGCTCGCCGTCGAACAGGTTGACGTTGCCGATGAACTCGCAGACCAGGCGACTGGCCGGCGTCTCGTAAATGTCCATCGGGCTGCCGACCTGGGCGATCCAGCCCAGATGCATGATGGCGATGCGCTCGGCCATGGTCATGGCCTCTTCCTGGTCGTGGGTCACCATCACGCAGGTCACGCCGACACGCTCGATGATCTGCACCAGTTCCAGCTGCATCTGCGAGCGCAACTTCTTGTCCAGCGCGCCCATCGGCTCGTCGAGCAGCAGCAGCTTGGGCCGCTTGGCCAGCGAGCGCGCCAGGGCGACGCGCTGGCGCTGCCCGCCCGACAACTGATGCGGCTTGCGCTTGGCGTACTGGGCCATCTGCACCAGGCCGAGCATTTCCTTCACCCGCTCCTCGATCTCCGCCTTGGGCAGGCCATCCTGCTTCAGGCCGAAGGCGATGTTCTGCTCCACCGTCATGTGCGGGAACAGCGCGTAGGACTGGAACATCATGTTGATCGGCCGCTCGTAGGGCGGCATGTCGGTGATGTCTTGTCCATCGAGGAAGATGCGCCCCTCGGTGGGCCGCTCGAAGCCGGCGAGCATGCGCAGCAGCGTCGACTTGCCCGAACCCGAGCCGCCGAGGAGGGCGAAGATCTCGCCCTGGTGGATGCTCAGCGAGACATCATCGACCGCCACCGTTTCGTCGAACTTCTTGGTGACGCGGTCGATCTTCAGCAGCACCTGCTTGTTCTTGCTCTCGCCACTGAGGGCTTTCTTGTAGGCGCTGGAGGCAACGGCCATGCGCGAACTCCCGAAATGAAAATGGTTGGCCCGGCCATTGCCGGAAATCTAATGATCGTTGCAGCGGGCGCGCCTGCTGGCACACCCCGGCAGAGCGGGCTGCGCTTGGCCAAGGCAGGCCGGGCCAAGCGCAACCGCTCCGGAGTTCACTTGCCGGATTTCACCTTGGTCCAGGTGCGCGTCATCAGCCGCTGAACCTTTGGCGGCAGCTCGGCCGAAACGTAAAGCCGGTCGAGCACTTCCTGCGGCGGGTACACCGATGCGTCCTGCCGCACCTCCTGGTCCATCAGCTCGCCCGCCTTGAGGTTGGGATTGGCGTAACCGACATAGTCGCTCACCGCGGCAATCACCTCGGGACGCAGCAGGTAGTTGATGAAGGCGTGGGCTTCGTCGACGTTACTGGCATCGGCAGGGATGGCCAGCATGTCGAACCAGAGGTTGCCGCCTTCCTTGGGAATGGCGTAGGCGATCTCGATGCCCTTGCCGGCTTCCTCGGCGCGGGCGGCGGCCTGGAACACATCACCGGAGAACCCGGCGGCGACGCAGATATTGCCATTGGCGAGGTCGGAAATGTACTTCGACGAGTGGAAATAACGCACATGCGGCCGCACGGCCAGGAGCTTCTCCTCGGCCTTCCGATAATCCGCAGCGTTCTCGCTGTTGGGGTCCAGGCCCAGATAGTTGAGCATGGCCGGGATCATCTCATCGGCCGAATCGAGGAAGGCGATGCCGCAGCTGGCCAGTTTCGCAGCGTTCTCCGGCTCGAAGATCACCGCCCAGGAGTCGATTTTGTCGACGCCGAGCGCCGCCTTGACCTTCTCGACGTTGTAGCCGATGCCGTTGGTGCCCCACAGGTAAGGCGCCGCGTAGGCGTTGCCGGGGTCGTTCTTCTGCAGCTGCTTGAGCAGGGCTGGATCGAGGTTTTCCCAGTTCGGCAGCTTGCTCTTGTCCAGCTGCTGGAATGCACCGGCACGGATCTGCTTGCCGAGGAAATGGTTGGAAGGCACCACCACGTCATAGCCGCTGCGGCCGGCGAGCAACTTGCCTTCCAGGGTTTCGTTGGAATCGAAGACGTCATAGACCGGCTTGATACCGGTTTCCTTCTCGAACTCTTCCAGCGTCGTTTCGCCGATGTAATCCGACCAGTTGTAGACGTGCACCGAAGCGGCCTGGGCGGTGGCCGCACCGGCGACGGCGGCGGCGACGATCAGCGACTTGAGGGTCGAGCGCATGGGATGAGTCCTCTTCTTTTGCGGCCGCGCATGATCCCGGCGGGAAAGGCGGGCTATTTATTGGAAAAACCTCTGAAAATCAACAAATTTGAGATGACGAAAGCGGTCGGCGCGATGCATGCGCAGACGCAGGGGCTTGCGACGGGCAGCGGGGAAGTCGTTGTCATTGTTGTTCCTCGCATTGGCAGCGCCGGTGCGAACCTCACGGCACCGGCGCTGCCGGTCGATTGGCCGGCTTTCACGACGGGCGCGAGCCCGGCGCGAAAGCCTGGCGGTATCAACGTCCGGACTTGATCTTGGTCCAGCTGCGGGTCATGGCGCGCTGGGTCTTCGGATCCAGATCGGGGAAGGTGTAGAGCTTCTGCAGCACCGCCTGGCTCGGGTAGATGCCCTCGTCGGTACGGATGGCTTCATCCAGCAGCGGAGTGGCCGCGGCGTTGCCGTTGGGGAACTGCACGTAGTTGGTGATGGAGGCCATCACGTCCGGCTTCATCAGGTAGTTGAGGAAGACGTGGGCGTTCTCGACGTTCTTCGCATCGGCCGGCACCGCCAGCATGTCGAAGAAGCTGCCGGCACCCTCTTTCGGAATCTTGTAGCCGACGTTGACGCCGTTGGCGGCTTCCTCGGCGCGCGACTTGCCCTGATAGATGTCGCCGGAATAGCCGATCGCCACGCAGATGTTACCGTTGGCCAGATCCGAGATGTACTTGGACGAATGGAAGTAGGCGACGTGCGGGCGGATCTGCATGAACAGGTCTTCGGCCTTCTTCAGCTCATCGGCCTTGCCGCTGTCGGTCGCGTAGCCGAGGTAATGCAGCGCCGCCGGCAGCATCTCGGTGGGCGAGTCGAGGAAGGCGACGCCACAGGACTTCAGCTTCTCGATGTTCTCCGGCTTGAACACCAGGTCCCAGGAGTCCACCGGCGCGTTGTCGCCCAGCGCGGCCTTGACCTTGTCGACGTTGTAGCCGATGCCGATGGTGCCCCACATGTAGGGAATCGAGTACTGGTTGCCCGGGTCGCTCGAATCCAGCGCCTTGAGCAGGTCCTTGTCGAGGTTTTCCCAGTTCGGCAGCTTGGACTTGTCCAGCTTCTGGAACACACCGGCCTTGATCTGCTTGGCGAGGAACGGGTTGGACGGCACCACCACGTCGTAACCGGAGCTACCGGCCAGCAGCTTGGCTTCCAGCACCTCGTTGCTGTCGAAGACGTCATAGACGACCTTGATGCCGGTTTCCTTGGTGAAATTCTCCAGGGTGTCTTCGGCGATATAGTCGGACCAGTTATAGACGTGCAGCACCTTTTCCTGGGCCTGCGCAGCCCCGGCAACGGTGCCGGCCAGCGTCATGGCAAGTAGGGTCTTGGCGAAGGGATTCATCCGTGCAGCTCCTGTTTGTCATCATTAATGTCGGGGCAGTGGAACAGGCCATGTACCGCGCGGCGGCCTGGCGGTGTGCCGGCTCGACACACCCCTGGGCAGGTCTGGCCTTCAGCACGCGCGCAGTCTGGCAAGGTCGGGGCCGTCTTTTCAACAACCCGAACGCACACGGCCGGCATTCGTCAACCTTAGCCCAGCCAGCGCCGGCCGCACCGCTCAGCCCAGCACATCCTTGGCTGTCGCATCCAGACACAGACGCACCTTGCCGATCAGCTCGTCGATCTGCTCCTCGCTGATCACCAGCGGCGGCGAGATGATCATGGTGTCGCCGACCGCGCGCATCACCAGGCCGTTGCGGAAGCAGTGCTCGCGGCAGCGCATGCCCACGCCGGCATCGGCGAAGCGTTCGCGGGTCTTCTTGTTCTTCACCAGCTCCAGCGCGCCGAGCAGGCCGACGCCGCGGGCTTCGCCCACCAGCGGATGCTCGACCAGTTCCTGCCAGCGGGATTGCAAATAGGGTGCCGTCTTGCTCTTCACCCGCTCGACGATCTTCTCCTCGCGCAGGATGCGGATGTTCTCCAGCGCCACCGCGGCGGCCACCGGGTGCCCCGAATAGGTGAAACCGTGATAGAACTCGCCGCCCTCGTTGAGCGTCTGCACCACTTCGTCGCGCACGATGACCCCGCCCATGGGGATGTAGCCGGACGTCAGGCCCTTGGCGATGGGCATCAGATCGGGCGCGAGACCGTAATAGTCGCTGCCGAACCACTCGCCGGTACGGCCGAAGCCGCAGATCACCTCGTCGGCGATGAAAAGGATGTCATAGCGCGCGAGGATTTCCTTGACTCGCGGCCAGTAGCTGGCCGGCGGAATGATGACGCCGCCCGCGCCCTGGATCGGCTCGGCGATAAAGGCAGCGACCTTGTCCTCGCCGACTTCGAGAATCTTCTGCTCCAGCTGATCGGCGACACGCACGCCGAACTCCTCCGGACTCATGTCACCGCCTTCGCCGTACCAGTAGGGCTGGTCGATGTGCTCGATGCCGGGAATCGGGAAGTCGCCCTGCTCGTGCATGGCCTTCATGCCGCCGAGGCTGGCACCGGCGACGGTGGAGCCGTGGTAGCCGTTCCAGCGGCCGATGATCACCTTCTTCTCCGGCTGACCCTTGACCGCCCAGTAATGGCGCACCATGCGCAGCACCGTGTCGTTGGACTCGGAGCCGGAACCGGTGAAGAACACATGGTTCATGCCGGCCGGGGCAATGTCGGCGATGGCCTTGGCCAGGGCCACGGCGGGCGGATGCGCGGTCTGGAAGAACAGGTTGTAGTAAGGCAGCTCGCGCATCTGCCGGGTCGCCGCCTCGATCAGCTCTTCGCGGCCATAACCGACGTTGACGCACCAGAGCCCGGCCATGGCGTCGAGGATCTTGTGCCCCTCGCTGTCCCACAGGTAGACGCCGGACGCCCGGGTGATGATGCGCGTGCCCTTGGCGTTGAGCGCCTTGTAGTCGGTGAAGGGCGGCAGGTGGTGGTCACGGCTCAGCGCTTGCCAGTGCAGGGTTTGCGAATCGCTCATCAGTCACCTCTTAGCCAGTATTGTGGGGTCGGCGGACCGGCAACGGGCCGGCCCACCCTGCGCTTGCTTACACCGAGAGCATCAGGAATTCCCGCTCCCAGGAGCTGATCACCCGGTGGTAGTTCTCCTGCTCGGCGCGCTTGACCGCGACGTAGCCGGTGATGAATTTCGGGCTCAGGTACTTCTCCAGCTCGCGGCAGGTTTCCATCCGCTCCAGCGCCGCTTCCAGGGTCAGCGGCAGGCGCAGGTTACGCCGCTCGTAGCCGCGGCCCTTGACCGGCTGGCTCGGTGGCAGCTGCTCGACCATGCCGATGTAGCCGCACAGCAGGCTCGCGGCGATGGCCAGGTAAGGGTTGGCGTCGGCGCCTGCCAGGCGGTTCTCGACACGGCGGTTCTGCGGATCGGAATCCGGCACGCGCAGGCCCACGGTACGGTTCTCTTCGCCCCATTCCACGTTCACGGGCGCCGAGGTATCGGGCAGGAAGCGGCGGAACGAATTGACGTTGGGCGCGAACATCGGCAGCAGCTCGGGGATGTACTTCTGCAGGCCGCCGACGTGGTGCAGGAACAGCTGGCTCATGGAGCCGTCGTCGTTGGAGAAGATGTTGCGCCCGGTGTTGAGGTCGATAACGCTCTGGTGCAGGTGCATCGCGCTGCCCGGCTCACCGGTCATCGGCTTGGCCATGAAGGTGGCAGCGACGTTGTGCTTGAGCGCCGCCTCGCGCATGGTGCGCTTGAACACCAGGATCTGGTCGGCCAGGTGCAGCGCCTCGCCGTGACGGAAGTTGATCTCCATCTGCGCGGTGCCTTCTTCGTGGATCAGGGTGTCCAGATCCAGGCCCTGCGCTTCGCACCAGTCGTACATGTCCTCGAACAGCGGGTCGAATTCGTTGGCAGCGTCGATGGAGAACGACTGACGCCCGGTCTCCTGTCTACCGGAGCGGCCGATCGGCGGCTGGAACGGCAGGTCCGGGTCCTCGCAGCGCTTGGTCAGGTAGAACTCCATCTCCGGCGCGACGATGGGCTGCCAGCCACGATCGGCATACATCTTCAGCACACGCTTGAGGATGTTGCGCGGCGACAGCTCGATAGGGTTGCCCATCTTGTCGTAGGTGTCGTGGATCACCTGCGCGGTGGGCTCGATGGCCCAAGGCACGAGGAACACCGCGTTCGGGTCGGGCCGGCAGAACATGTCGATGTCCGCCGGGTCGAGCAGCTCGTAGTAGATGTCGTCCTCGACGTAGTCACCGGTCACGGTCTGCAGCAGCACGCTTTCCGGCAGGCGCATGCCCTTCTCGTCGAGAAACTTGTTGGTCGGTGAAATCTTGCCGCGGGCGATCCCGGTCAGGTCGCTGATCAGGCATTCCACTTCGGTGATCTTGCGTTCTTTCAGCCAGCCGGTGAGCTGGTCGAGCTGGATACTCATGTTGACCTCGGGTTGCTGGAAAATGGCCGTACAGGGTCGGCCTCAGCGTTGTCGTGCGCGTGCCTGGCAGGCCTCGGCGAAGCCGCGGAACAGCGCCAGATAATGTGGATGCGATTGGACCTGCCATTCCGGATGCCATTGCACGCCAAGGGCGAAGCTCTGCGCAGCCTCGACGGAAAATGCCTCGATCAGCCCGTCGGGAGCCAGCGCCTCGATGCGCAGACCAGCGCCGAGACGCTCGACACCCTGCCCATGCACCGAATTGACCTGGATCTGCGCCGGCAGGCCAAGGCGCTCGAGCAGCCCACCAGGCTGCACGTGCAGCGCATGGCTGAGGCCGTACTGCACCTCCAGCGGATCGTCCGGGCGCTCGCGATGGTCCTGATAGGGCCCGGCTTCGTGAACCTTCTGGTGCAGGCTGCCGCCAAACGCCACGTTCATCTCCTGAAATCCTCGGCAGATGCCGAACACCGGAATGCCGGCATCCACCGCCGCGCGAATCAGCGGCAGGGTAAGGCGGTCGCGAAACGGATCGTGATGGGTGCCCGGCTCGCTCGCCGGGCCACCATAGTGATGCGGCTCGACATTGGACGGCGAGCCGGTGAACAGCAGGCCGTCGAAGCTTTCCAGCAGCGTTGCCGGATCGATCAGCTCGTCCAGCGCCGGGATCACCAGCGGCACGCCGGCGATCGCCGCGGCACGCAGGTACTTGTCGCCGGCGATATGAAAGCTGTGGTGGCCGATCTGCTTGGTACAGGCCGATACGCCGATCAGAGGCTTGCGCGACATGGGATACTCGTCGTTCGAATGGGGCATATCGGAGAGTAGTCTTGTTCATTTTTATAGACAATAGCCCGAACTTCAGCCGCGTGCGCCACGCTCGACACACACGGCAGATGCCCCAAAAAAGGCCCAGCATGGGCACTCATGGGGCGCCGGCCGGCTACTATTGACAGTGAACAGGCTTTTCGATTGACTCCCAGACAAGCATCTGATGATTGAAATTTTTAACAATTAAGGTAATTCATCATGGCCCCGCCGCGTGCCGTTCAGCTCAACGAAGCTAACGCATTTCTCAAGGAACATCCGGAGGTTCAGTACGTCGATCTGCTGATCACCGACATGAACGGAGTCGTGCGCGGCAAGCGCATCGAGCGCGCCAGCCTGCACAAGGTCTACGAGAAGGGCATCAACCTCCCCGCCTCGCTGTTCGCCCTGGATATCAACGGCATCACCGTGGAAAGCACGGGCCTTGGCATGGACATCGGCGACTCCGACCGCATCTGCTTCCCGATTCCCAATACCCTGTCCAAGGAACCCTGGCAGAAGCGCCCCACCGCGCAACTGCTGATGACCATGCACGAGCGCGACGGCGCACCGTTCTTCGCCGACCCGCGCGAGGTGCTGCGCCAGGTGGTGAGCAAGTTCGACGAGCTGGGCCTGACCATCTGCGCCGCATTCGAGCTGGAGTTCTATCTGATCGACCAGGAGAACATCAACGGCCGGCCACAGCCGCCGCGCTCGCCGATCTCCGGCAAGCGCCCGCACTCGACCCAGGTCTATCTGATCGACGACCTGGACGAGTACGTCGACTGCCTGCAGGACATTCTCGAAGGCGCCAAGGAACAGGGCATCCCGGCCGATGCCATCGTCAAGGAAAGCGCCCCGGCGCAGTTCGAGGTCAACCTCCACCACGTCGCCGATCCGATCAAGGCATGCGACTACGCGGTGCTGCTGAAGCGGCTGATCAAGAACATCGCCTACGACCACGAGATGGACACGACCTTCATGGCCAAGCCCTACCCGGGACAGGCCGGCAACGGTCTGCACGTGCACATCTCGCTGCTCGACAAGAATGGCAACAATGTATTCGCCACCGACAATCCGCTGGACAGTCAGCCGCTGCGCCACGCCATCGGCGGCCTGCAGCAGACCATGGCGGCCTCGATGGCCTTCCTCTGCCCCAACGTGAATTCCTATCGCCGTTTCGGCGCTCAGTTCTACGTGCCCAACGCGCCTTGCTGGGGCATGGACAACCGCACCGTGGCACTGCGCGTGCCGACCGACAGCCCGGACGCGGTACGCATCGAACACCGGGTCGCCGGTGCCGACGCCAACCCCTACCTGCTGCTCGCCGGCATTCTCGCCGGGGTGCACCACGGCCTGACCAACAAGATCGAGCCGGATGACCCCATCGAAGGCAATTCCTACGAGCAGGTCGAGCAGAGCCTGCCGACCAACCTGCGCGACGCCCTGCGTGAACTGGACGACAGCGAGATCATGGCGCGCTACATCAGCCCCGATTACATCGACATCTTCGTCGCCTGCAAGGAGAGCGAACTCGCCGAGTTCGAGCATTCGATCTCGGACCTCGAGTACAACTGGTATCTGCATACCGTCTAGCCGCGAGCCGGCGTGCTGCGGAGCGACCGCCACGGCGGTTTGCATCCGCCGCCAGGCTGGCTTCAAATAGACCGATGACCAAGCCCAGCCCCGCGACCGCCAGTCGCCGACCGCGCGCCAGCAGCCAGGCGCGCATTCGCCAGATCCTCGCCAGCGCCCGCGAACTGCTCGCCGAGCAGGGCGCTGCGACGCTATCGGTGTATGCCGTGGCCGAGCACGCCGGCATTCCCCCCTCTTCCGTCTATCACTTCTTTTCCGGTGTGCCGGCGCTGCTGGCCGCACTGACGGCGGACGTGCACGCCGCCTTCCGGGCCAGCCTGGAACGGCCCATCGAGCATGACAGCCTGGGCAGCTGGCACGACCTCTCACGCCTGATCGAACAGCGCATGCTGGCGATCTATCAGCAGGACAGCGCCGCGCGCCAGCTGATTCTGGCGCAACACGGTCTCGGTGAAGTCACCCAGACCGACCAGCGCCTGGATCTGGAACTCGGCCAGGCCATGCAGGCGGTGTTCGAGCGGCATTTCGCCCTGCCTCCGCTGCCGCAGGACATCGATGTATTCGCCCTGGCCCTGGAACTTGGCGACCGCGTCTATGCTCGATCCATACAGCTGTACGGCAGCCTGACGCCACGCATGGCCGAGGAAGGCATGCGGGTGTTCGATGCCTATCTCGGCCTGTACCTGCCGCCCTGGTTGCCGAAGCGGGAACAGGCGGAACGCTGACCGATAAATATCGATAAACGGCCGCTTCATTTGATCTTCTGAGCTCTAAAGCCTCTATCAATCCGGATAACTATCGAATAAATTTGCGCCTTCGATAGCCGCCCATCAACGCCGCGAGGTTTCCATGTCCCGAGTCGTTACCGTAGCCGCCACCCAGATGGCCTGTTCCTGGGATCGCCAGGCCAACATCGCCAATGCCGACAGGCTGGTGCGCGAGGCCGCCGCCAAGGGCGCGCAGATCATCCTGATCCAGGAGCTGTTCGAGACCCCGTACTTCTGCCAGAAGCCCAATCCGCAATACCTGCAGCTGGCGACCCCGTTGGAGCAGAACCCGGCGATCCAGCATTTCCAGAAGCTCGCCGCCGAACTGCAGGTGGTGCTGCCGATCAGCTTCTTCGAGCTGGCCGGGCGGGCACGCTTCAACTCCATCGCCATCATCGATGCCGACGGCAAGTTGCTTGGCGTCTACCGCAAGAGCCACATCCCGGACGGCCCCGGCTACCACGAGAAGTACTATTTCAACCCGGGCGACACCGGCTTCAAGGTGTGGAACACCCGCTACGCCAGGATCGGCGTGGCCATCTGCTGGGACCAGTGGTTCCCCGAGACCGCCCGCAGCATGGCGCTGATGGGTGCAGAACTGCTGTTCTACCCGACCGCCATCGGCAGCGAGCCGCACGATGCGAGCATCACGTCCCGCGACCATTGGCAGCGCGTGCAACAGGGCCATGCCGGCGCCAACCTGATGCCGCTGATCGCCAGCAACCGCATCGGCCGCGAGGAGCAGGACGGCTACGACATCACCTTCTACGGCTCCTCGTTCATCGCCGACCAGTTCGGCGCCAAGGTCGAGGAGATGGATGAAACCAGCGAGGGCGTGCTGGTGCACAGCTTCGACCTCGACCAGCTGGAGCACATCCGCAGCGCCTGGGGCGTGTTCCGCGATCGCCGGCCGAACCTGTACGGCTCGATCAAGACCCTCGACGGCTCGCTGCCGTCCGAGTGAGCAGCAGACCTTCATAGCTCGAAAGCGCGCCGCACTTTCCACCGTTGGACTTCGGCGGTGGAAAGGCCCGCGGCCGTTTCCACCCTTCACGGACATCGCCATGACCACCCTGACCAGCACCCCTCGCCAAGATGGTTACTACATGCCCGCCGAATGGGCGCCGCACAGCCAGACCTGGATGGTCTGGCCGCAACGCCCGGACAACTGGCGGGACAACGCGGCGCCGGCGCAAGCGGCCTTCGCCGCCGTCGCCAAGGCGATCGCCCGTTTCGAGCCGGTGACCGTCTGCGCCAGCGCCGAGCAGTACCTGGCGGCGCGCGCCGCACTGGATGACCCGCGCATCCGCGTGGTGGAAATGAGCACCGACGACGCCTGGGTGCGTGACACCGGGCCGACCTTCGTCATCGACGACAACGGCGGCCTGCGCGGCGTCGACTGGACCTTCAATGCCTGGGGTGGCGAAGACGGCGGGCTCTACGCCGACTGGCAACGCGACGACGAGGTGGCGCGCAAGATCCTCGAGATCGAGTACTGCGATCGCTATCGCACCGAAGGTTTCGTGCTCGAGGGCGGCTCGATCCACGTCGACGGCGAAGGCACGCTGATCACCACCGAGGAGTGCCTGCTCAACCGCAACCGCAACCCGCAGCTGTCCCGCGAGCAGATCGAGGCGGTCCTGCGCGAGCACCTGGCGGTCGACAGCATCATCTGGCTGCCCCACGGCCTGTTCAACGACGAAACCGACGGCCACGTCGACAACTTCTGCTGCTTCGTCCGCCCGGGCGAAGTGCTGCTGGCCTGGACCGACGACGCCAACGACCCGAACTACGCACGCTGCCAGGCCGCCATGGCGGTGTTGCAGCGCGCACGCGACGCCAAGGGTCGCGCGCTGATCGTGCACAAGATCCCGATCCCCGGCCCGCTGCATGCGTCGGACGCCGAGTGCGCCGGTGTCGTGGCGCTGGATGGCAGCCAGCTGCGAGATCCGTCGATCCGTCTGGCGGGCAGCTACGTGAACTTCCTGATCGTCAACGGCGGCATCATCGCACCGGCCTTCGGCGATCCGCTGGACGGCGAAGCCGAACGCATCCTGCGCGAGGTGTTCCCCGAGCACGACGTGGTCATGGTACCGGGCCGGGAGATTCTGCTGGGCGGCGGCAACATCCACTGCATCACCCAGCAGCAACCGGCGCCCTTCGTACGCTGAGGGCGAAACGACGCGCCTGGGCGCTGGCGCTGGCCCAGGCAGAGGAGGGTCGGATGGACTTTCTGGTGAACCTGGACGTCGACGACTTGGAGCGGGGCGTGGACTTCTACAGCTCGCTGTTCGGTCTGCAGGTCGGGCGCCGACTCGGCAGGTTCGCCGTGGAGTTGCTCGGCGGACCGGCGCCCATCTATCTGCTGCACAAGGACGCCGGCAGCGCTGCGACGCCCGAGGGCAACCAGCACCGCCATTACGGACGCCACTGGACGCCGGTGCATCTGGACTTCATCGTCGAGGATATCGAGTCCGCCACCGCAAAGGCGATCGCCCTGGGTGCGCGGCTGGAGAAGCCCATCACCACCGAAAACTGGGGCCGGCTGGCGTTGCTGGCCGACCCTTTCGGCCACGGCTTCTGCCTGATCCAGTTTCTCGGTCGCGGTTATGACGAGCGGTTCGGCTAACGGCCGCGTCAGCCGACGATCACCTGGTTCTTGCCCAGGCGCTTGGCGGTGTACATCGCCGCATCGGCGCGGGCGAATACCGCGCTTAGCTCGGGATCGCTGGCCTTCAGGTAAGTCAGACCGAGGCTGGCGGTGACGCGGAAACGCTCGCCATTCTCGGCAGTGAACACCACCCGCTCGATCTCGCGTTGCAGGCGCTCGGCGATCTGCTCGGCCAGGTCCGGCTGGCAGCCGGGCAGCAAGGCGGCGAACTCTTCACCGCCGATACGGCCGAAAAGGTCGCTCTGGCGCAGCACGGCGGCGCCGCAGCGGGCGACCTTCTGCAGCACCTGATCGCCCATCTGGTGGCCGTGGGTGTCGTTGATGCGCTTGAAGTCGTCGATGTCCAGCAGCAGGAACGCCAGCGACGAGGCGAACTGCCGGGCGCGCTCGAATTCGATTCGCGCGCACTCGAAGAAGTGCCGGCGGTTGCTGCTCTGGGTCAGCACGTCGGTAGTCGCCAGGCGCTGCAGCTCGCCCTCGAGCTGCTTCTTCTCGGTGATGTCCTCGGCAATGCCGACGATGATCGGACTCTGCCCGTTCTCGCCCGGACGGCCGAGGAAGCACTTGTCGCTCAGCCAGCGCAGCTGCCCGTCACCGCGAATGATGCGGTACTCGCGGGTTTCCACGGCGCCCTCGTCGAGCACGGCGAGCATGCTCTTCTGGGCGTAATCCACGTCGTCGGGGTAGATCGCGTTGCGCCATTCGCCGTAATCGGCCAGCAGCAGGGCCGGTGAGCGGCCGAAAATACGTTCGTAGGCCGGGCTGACGTAGATCATCCGCTGCGCCTGCCAGTCGAACGCCCAGAGCACCGCATTCACACCGCCCATGAGCGTGCTGAAGAGCTGTTCGCGCTCACCCAGCCGGGCGACCTCTGCCCGCGCGTGCATCAGCGCCAGCAACGTCTGCGCATCCCCGCCCGGCGACATTCTCATTCCCGCCTCACCCTGCTTGCTCGCAAGCCGCATAGCCTTCTTCCTGAAACGACCGCTGCGCGTGGCAGCGGTACTGCATGGATTAAAGAATGCTGTTCAGAGAGGCGCCAAGGCGCAAAGTTCCGGGCGCCGCAGCGCCCGGCGAAGGAGCCGATCAGAGGTCAGGCGGGGGTGACGGACGGTCGCAGGGAATAGGTGCGCAGGTGCTCGGCGAAATCGCGCAGGGACTGGATGCCGCTGGCCTCGGCCTCGTGCACCCACTGCTTGATCGCGGCGAGCATGTCGTGGCCGTTGGCGCTGGTCTTGCTCCAGATCTGCTGCAGCGCCAGGCGCTTCTCGTAGATCACCTTGAGCGCCTGACTTTGCGCGAGCATGACATCGATATGCGCCTGCTGCTCCTGCTGCAGCAGGCTCGGCTCGCGGGTCAGCAGGCGCTTGGCACGGCGCAGCTGGTGCCGCAGCGTCGCGTCGGCTCTGCTGAGCTCCTGGCGTACCAGCGGCACGATCACCAGCTTGCGGTACTGCGCCATGATCTGGAAGCGGTTGTTGAGGATCGCCATGGCGCTGTCCATGTCCAGCTGCTGCTTGCCCTCGATGCGATGGGCGATGGGCGCGGTGCGGTTGACCTTGGCCAGGCCGAGCAGGCTGAACAGGCGAATCCAGGCCCAGCCCATGTCGAACTCCCACTTGCGTACCGAGAGCTTGGCCGAGTTGGGATAGGTGTGGTGGTTGTTGTGCAGTTCCTCGCCACCGATGAGGATGCCCCAGGGCACCAGATTGGTCGCGGCGTCGCGGCATTCGAAGTTGCGATAGCCGACCGCATGGCCGAGGCCGTTGACCACGCCGGCGGCCCAGAACGGAATCCAGATCATCTGCACCGCCCACACCGTCAGGCCGAGGGCGCCGAACAGGGCCAGGTCGATGGCCAGCATCAGCACGATGCCGAGGTTGGGGAAGCGGGAATAGAGGTTGCGCTCGACCCAGTCATCCGGGCAGTTCTTGCCGTAGATGCGCAGGGTTTCCTCGTTCTTCGCCTCGGCCATGTACAGCTCGGCGCCCTTGCGCACCACCGTGGCCAGGCCCTTGTGCACCGGGCTGTGCGGGTCGTCCGGGGTTTCGCATTTGGCGTGGTGCTTGCGGTGGATGGCGGTCCACTCGCGGGTGTTCATCGCCGTGGTCAGCCACAGCCAGAAACGGAAGAAGTGCTTGAGCGCCGGGTGCAGCTCCAGCGCGCGATGCGCCGAGTAGCGATGCAGGTAGACCGTGACGCTGACGATGGTGACGTGAGTCAGCAGCAGCGTGGTCGCGATGAGCTGCCAGATCGACAGGTCGAGTAAGCCGGTATGCCACATGGTAACGGGGTGCCTCATGATGACGGTGCGCTGACGAGACCTTCGCCGGCGTTCACCTGCCTGCAGACTAACATCAGCCCATCACGAGTCCAGAACGAGGGCTGACCGACCGTCTAAAAACTGGTGCTTTTTTAGCCAGCTTCGGCTGCAATCGCTACGCTCGAGGTGGGCAGCCGAAGCGCCGACGACCGAGCGGGAAAGGCGCTATCGGCGATGCTGGCATAGAGCTATCATTGTTTCTTTTTTGCCCTGGAAAGTTGCGGCTCATGCCTATGTCGTACGTCGAGCGCAGCACCTCGCACCCATGGCCGGCACGCGGATGAACAGCGCCGACCTCTCCACCCCCAGATGGATCTTCGGCCTCGGCAGTCTGCTGCTCGTGCTGCTGTTCGGCAGCCTCGCGTTCAATGACTACCGCGCCCGCGATGTCGCCTGGCATCTGGAGATCGAGACGCACGGCGAGCTGCAGAGCCTGGCGCTGCAGAGCGCGCAGCTCAATCAGCGGCGCCAGGCGGACATGGTCGCCACCGCCCTGGCCGGCAACGCCGAGGTGCTGCGCCAGATGCGCCTGATCGATGCCGCGCTACGTGATGGCCGCTCCCTCGACGATCCCCGCCTCGAGCGCTCGCGCCAGCGGCTGCGTGCGGCGCTGACCCCAGCCTGGCGCTCGATGCAGCGCCACCAGGCGCTGCAGCTGCAGCTATTCTGGGGCGACGCCGGGGTCACCGTGCTGCGCATGCAGCAACCGGAGCGCTTCGGCGACACTCAGGCCGCACAGCGACCGTTGCTGCAACGGGTACTGCGCGACGGCATCGAACAGTTCGGCCTGGAAGTCGACGCCCTCGGCGCCAGCAGCCGGGCCATCGTGCCGCTGCGCGCCGTGGACCGGCAGGACAGCGAAGTCATCGGTGCGCTGGAGGTGGGCTACAACGTATTGCCGGAACTGCCCGACCTGAGTGCGCAGCTGGCCGCCGGCCTGGCCCTTATCGTCAACCGCGAGGCGCTGCAGGCGAGCCAGACGACACCTCCCAGCGGGGTCCAGCTGAGCGAGGGCAGTGACTGGCTGCTGATCGGCCATTCGGCGACGCAGGTGCTGCACTGGGCCCAGGCGGGCGTGCTGCCGGAGCCGGGCAGCGGCAAGGGTTCGCGACTGCTCGATGCCGACGGGCGCAGCTACATACTCAACCAGATTCCCTTGCACGATGAGCAGCAGGCCGAGCCGTCCACGCCACCCCTGGCTGCAGCGCTGGCCTGGCGCGACATCAGCGCCATGCAGGGCGAACACCTGCAGGCCGAACGCCGTCTGCTGATCAAGTGGGGCCTGGCCTGGTTGGTCGCCGAGGCGCTGCTGCTGGTGCTCGCGTTCCTCCTGCAACGGCGCATCAGCGTGCAACAGCAGTATCAGTTCGCCCAGCAGCAGCAGAACCGCCGACGCCAGCGCCTGCTCGACCGCGCCCAGAAAATCGCCAGTCTGCTACCGGGCATGGTGTTCCAGCTCAAGCGCTTCGCCAATGGCCGCTATGCGTTTCTCTACGCCAGCGAAGGCGCCCGCGAGCTGTACGGCATCGAGCCGCAACGGCTGCTGGAGGACGCCGCCCAGGCGCTGGTCCACGTCCACCCGCAGGACTTGCCACGCCTGCATCGCGCATTGCTGCGCCTGGCCGTGCATCCGGGCAGCGGCGCGGTCGAGTTCCGCATCCAGCATCCGCAGCGTGGCCTGCTCTGGGCCGAGGGCCGCGCCAGTGCCGAACGGCTGGCGGACGGCACAGTGCTTTGGCATGGCTTCGTCACCGAGATCACCGAGCTGATGGAAGCCACCCGCGCGCTGCAGAAGAGCGAGAGCCGCTTCCGCGCCATGGTCGGCAACCTGCCGGGAGTGGTCTACCGCTGCCGCAACGATGGTCGCCGGCGCATGAGCTACCTCAGCGAAGGCATCGAACGCCTGACCGGCTACCCGGCCAGCGATTTCGTCGGCGACCGTGTGCGCAGCTACGGCAGCCTGATCCACCCGGACGACCAGGCGCAGGCCGAGCAATCTCCGGCGCAGGACAGCTTCGAGCGCATCTACCGCATCACCAATGCCGAGGGGCGCACCGTCTACGTACGGGAAAAGGCCCGTGTGCTGCGCGAGCGTGACGACCCCGTGGGCTGGTGCGACGGCTTCATCTGGGATGTCACCGACCAGGCGCTGGCCAAGCAGGAGATGGAAGAGCGCGAGCGCTACCTGAGCATGCTGATCGACAACGTGATCGACGCGATCATCATCATCGACGGTCGCGGCATCATCGAAACCTTCAACCATGCCGCCGAGCAGATCTTCGGCTACCGCAGCGACGAGGTGATCGGCCGCAACCTCTCGATGCTGATGCCCGAACCGGACCGCTCGGCCCATGACGGCTACCTGGACCACTACACGCGGCGCGGCACCTCCCGCGCGCTGGAGCAGAACCGCGAACTCACCGCTCTGCGGCGCAACGGCGAGACCTTCACCATCGAACTGCGCGTCTCGCAGATCAGCCACCACGGCGAGCGCAGGTTCATCGGCCTGGTGCGCGACATCACCGAACGCAAGCGCATCGAGCGGATGAAGAGCGAGCTGGTGTCCATCGTCAGCCATGAGCTGCGCACACCGCTGACCTCCATCTCCGGTGCCCTCGGCCTGATCGTCGGCGGCGCCCTGGGCGAGCCCTCGCCGACCATGCTGCAGATGCTCACCATCGCCCACCAGAACAGCCTGCGCCTGGGCCGCCTGGTGGACGACCTGCTGGACATGGACAAGCTGGTCGCCGGCAAGATGACGCTGCAGCTGCACGGCCATTCACTGGTCCGGCAGATGCAGCTGGCCACCGAGGCAAACCAGGGCTACGCCGCCAAGCATGGCGTATACCTGCAGCTGGAACCGCTGCCGACCCTGCAGCTGATCGCCGACGACGATCGCCTGCAGCAGGTATTGGCTAATCTGATCTCCAACGCGGTCAAATTTTCACCCGAGGGAGGAACAGTCTCGCTCGGCGCGCAGCAACGCGGCGCCTGGGTGCGGATCTGGGTGCGCGACCAGGGGCCTGGCATCGCGCCCGAGTTCCACGCACGGATTTTCCAGAAGTTTTCCCAGGCCGATTCCTCGGACACGCGCCAGAAGGGCGGGACGGGACTGGGCCTGGCGATCAGCAAGGAGCTGATCGAACACATGCATGGCCGGATCGGCTTCGACTCGGAGCCCGGCCATGGCGCCTGCTTCTGGTGCGAACTGCCGCTCGCACCGGCTGCGACCGACCAACCCTGATGCGCGCATGACGACCGACGCACAGGCAAACCGACCCCCCGGAGGCACAATGGCAGAGCTCAGGCGCATCCTGCATGTCGAAGACGACCCGTCGATCCAGGCCGTGACCAAACTGGCCCTGGAAGCCATCGGCGGCTACGAGGTGCTGTCCTGCTCGTCCGGCGCCCAGGCGCTGGAAGAAGTCGAGGCGTTTGCGCCCGACTTCATCCTGCTGGACGTGATGATGCCCGGCATGGACGGCCCGCAGACGCTGCTCAAGCTGCGCGAGCGAATCGACCTGGAGCGGATTCCGGTAACATTCATGACGGCCAAGGTTCAGCCGGGCGAGATCGAGCACCTGCGCAAGCTCGGCGCGCGCGACGTGATTGTCAAACCTTTCGACCCGATGCAGCTGGCCGGGCAGATTCGCAGCATTTGGCTGACTGGCCGATACTAAGGCCCTGAGCACATCCGCCGGGACGCGACACGCTGTCCGCTCGTGCGCCACTCACCGAACCAGCAAGGCACCGACGATGGAGTCACCGCAAGCAATCCCGGCGCCGATGCCATCCGCCGCGCAGCCACGCGAACTCTCGCGCCTGGCGGCCCTGCTGCGTTACGAAATCCTCGATACGCCCGAAGAAAGCGCCTTCGACGACTTCACCGCGCTGGCCGCGCAGATGTGCGACACCCCGATTGCACTGATCTCGCTGGTCGATGACCGCCGCCAGTGGTTCAAGAGCCGGGTCGGCCTGGACGTCAGCGAAACCCCGCGTGACATCTCTTTCTGCACCTACACCATCACCGGCGAGCAGATCTTCGAGGTACCCGACGCGCTGCAGGATCCGCGCTTTCGCGACAACCCGCTGGTGCAGGGCGATCCGCACATCCGCTTCTACGCCGGTACGCCGCTGACCTCGCCGGACGGCCACAACCTCGGCACGCTGTGCGTCATCGACCGCAAGCCGCGGCGGCTGAGCAGCGAACAGCGGGAAACCCTAGAACGCCTGGGCCGCCAGGTGATCCGCCTGTTCGAGCAGCACCTGCTGGCGCACCGGCATGCCGAGCAGGCGGCATTGCAGCAGGCGATCCTCGACAGCGCCTCCAGCGCCGTGCTGATCACCCGCCCGGACGGCATCGTCACCAGCGTCAACCCGACCGCCGAACGCCTGCTCGGCTACAGCGAGCAGGCGCTGGCCGGCCACCCGCTGACCACTGCCCTCTTTCGCCACGAAGCGCTGGAGCGGCGCGCCAAGCTGCTCTCCAGCGAACTCGAGATGCCGGTGGAAGCGGGATTCGCAGTGCTCACCGCGCCGCTGCACCTTGGCCGCCGGGAGATGTCCGAGTGGCGCCTGCGCCACCAGAGCGGCAGCGAAGTGCCGGTGCTGCTGGGCGTCACCGCCATCCACGATGAACAGGAACAGCTGCGTGGCTACCTGATCAACGCCTACGACCTGGCCTACCAGGAACAACTGCAGCTGCGCCTGCAGCAGATCGCCGCGCAGGTGCCGGGCATGCTTTTCCAGTTTCACTGGCGCGGCAACGGCAGCTCCTGCTTTCCCTACGTCAGCGAAGGGGTCGAGCAGATCTACGGCCTCAGCCCGGGGCAGCTGGCCAGCAGCTTCGCGCCCATCGTCGGGCGCGTGCACGCACTCGATCGCAGCACCCTGTTGAGCAGCATCCGCAAGGCCGCCGCCGAGCTCACGCCGTGGCACAGCGAGCACCGCGTCGACCACCCACGCAAGGGCCTGATCTGGGTCGAGGCGCGCGCCACACCGCTGCGACAGGTCGATGGCTCGGTGCTCTGGCACGGTTTCGTCACCGACATCACCGCACGCAAGGCCGAGCAGCTGGAGCTGGACAAGCAGCAGGAAATGAACCGGCGTCTGCTCGAAGCGTTGAGCGAGGCGGTGATCGCCTGCGACGCCGAGGGCAATCTGACCCTGTTCAACGAGAAGGCCAAGCAATGGCACGGCGCCGATGCCGCGCCGGTGTCACCGGACGAATGGGCCAGCCATTACCAGCTGTACCGGGCCGATGGCGTCACGCCGCTGCAGCCGGAAGAGATCCCGCTGCGCCGCGCCCTTGGCGGCGAACACGTGATCGATCACGAGATGGTCCTGCTCAGCCAGGGCACGCCGCGCCATGTGCTGTCCAACGCCGATCCGCTGTACACCTCCGATGGCCAGCTGCTGGGCGCTGTCGCCGTGCTGCACGACATCACCGAGCGCAAGCGCATCGAGCGTCTGCAGCGCGAATTCATCTCCACGGTCAGCCACGAGCTGCGCACGCCGCTGACCTCCATCACCGGCGCGCTGGCGCTGGTCTGCTCCAATGTCATGGGCGAGGTTCCCGGGCAGATGCGCGAGCTGCTGGACATCGCCCAGCAGAACAGCCAGCGCCTCGGGGCACTGATCGACGACCTGCTGGACATGGACAAGCTGCACGCCGGCAAGATGCGCTTCGACCTGCTCGAGCAGCCGCTACTGCCGCAGCTGGAGCTGGCCCTGCGCAGTAATGGCAGCTACGCCGAACGCCATGGCGTGCAGCTGCGCCTGGGCGACTGCCCGGCGGTGCAGGTGGAAATCGACGCCATGCGCCTGCAGCAAGTGCTGAGCAACCTGCTGTCGAACGCCGCGAAGTTTTCGCCGCCCGGCGAGCAGGTCGAACTGTCGGCCCGCATGCGTGACGGCCACGTGCGGGTCAGCGTCCGAGACCGGGGCCCAGGCATTTCCGACGAATTCCGTGAACGGGTATTCCAGAAGTTCGCCCAGGCCGATTCGTCCGACAGCCGCCAGCAGGGCGGCACCGGCCTCGGTCTGGCGATCAGCAAGGAGCTGATCGAGCACATGGGCGGACAGATCGGCTTCGAATCCGCACCCGGCCAGGGCGCCTGCTTCTGGTTCGAGCTGCCCGTCCGGGGCGAAACCAAGGAGAGTTCGTGAACAGACAGCTCAAGCGCATCCTGCACGTCGAGGACGTTCCTTCCATTCAGGTGGTGACGCGCATCGCCCTGGAAAAGATCGGCGGCTTCGAGGTGCTCAGCTGTCCGTCCGGCCAGGCGGCCCTGGACCAGGTTCAGGCCTTCGCCCCCGACCTGATCCTGCTCGATGTGATGCTGCCGCAGATGGATGGCATCGAGCTGGTCCGCCAACTCGGCGATCTGGTGGACCTGCAGCAGATTCCGGTGGTCTTTCTCACCGGCCATCTGCAGCCCGAGCGGCTGCAGGAGCTGCGCCAGCTCGGTGTGCGCCAGGTGTTGAACAAACCCTTCGACCCCCTGCAGCTGGCCTCCCAGCTGCAGCAGGTGTGGGAGGCCGAGCATGGATGAGCGTGCCCGCCTGGCGCTGCAGGAACAGCTCACCCAGCTTGAGCAGCAGTTTGGCGAACGCCTGCAGGCGGACTTGGCAGAACTGGCAACGCTCGCCCGTGACCTGCAGCAGACCCGCGCCACCGGCAGCCGCCGCCAGCTGATGCTGAGCGTGCGCGAGCGACTCCATCGCCTGGCGGGCGCGGCCGGGACCTTCGGTTTCGCCAGCCTCGGGGACAACGCCCGGCAGCTCGAACAGCGCGCCGATCGCTGGCTGGACTCGGCCAAGCCCGGCAGCCGCGCCGCCGATGCCTTCGCCGCCGCCCTGCTGCAACTGGCCAGCGAGACACCCGGGCAGGAGCGCGAAGGCGCAGCGGCGCTGCCGGTGCACCACGAAGAGCCGGCGCCGGGCTGCCGCATCTACCTGATGAAGCGCGACCCGATCGCCGCCACCAGCATGGCGGTGACCCTGCGCAACTTCGGCTACATGGTCAGCCAGTGGCATGATTTCGCCGCCCTCGAGCAGGCCCTGGCCAACGAGCTGCCCGATGCGCTGATCGTCGGCATCGAGCATGAAAGCGAGTTCGATGCACTGGCCGCGCTGCAGCAGAGCCTGGAGCAACCCCTGCCGCTGCTGGTGATCCACGATCGCAACGACTTCACCAGCCAGCTGGCCGCGGTGCGCGCCGGTGCCCAGGGCTTCTTCGTCCGCCCGCTGGACATTACCCAGCTGGAAAACAGCCTGGAACGCTGCCTCGACCGCCAGCAGGGCGAGCCCTTCCGTGTGCTGATCGTCGACGACGACGCCGAGCTGGCGGCGCGCTACAGCCTGGTGCTGCGCAACGCGCAGATGCAGGTGCAGACCCTCACCGAACCGACCCGCGTGCTGGACGCCATGCGCAGCTTCAACCCCGAGGTCGTGCTGCTGGACGTCAACATGCCGGAATGCTCGGGCCCGGAGCTGGCGCAGATGATCCGCCTGCATGACGAGTGGCTGCGGGTGACGATCATCTACCTGTCGGCGGAAACCGACACCCACCGGCAGATGGCCGCCCTGCTCAAGGCCGGCGACGATTTCATCACCAAGCCGATCAGCGACAGCGCGCTGGTGGCCGGTGTCTATTCGCATGCCCAGCGTGCCCGCTCGCTGAGCACCGCGCTGGCCCGCGACAGCCTGACCGGCCTGCTCAAGCACGCCGACATCAAGGAACAGCTGGCACTGGAGGTGCAGCGCAGCAGCCGCAGCGGCAAACCGGCAAGCGTGGTGATGCTCGACCTCGACCATTTCAAGCAGGTCAACGACACCTATGGGCACGCCGCCGGCGACAACGTGATCCGCGCCCTGGCCAACCTGCTGCGCCAGCGCCTGCGTCGCATCGACAGTCTCGGCCGCTACGGCGGCGAGGAGTTCGTCGCGGTACTGCCGGAATGCAGCGCGCTGCAGGCCAGGCGCATCTTCGACGAGATCCGCGTGCGCTTCGCCGCCCTGACGTTCAATGCGGGCGACCATCAGGAGTTTCGCGTCACATTCAGCGCCGGCATCTGCGAAACCGATGAGCACAGCGCCGCCAGCGTCCTGCTGGAGCGCGCCGACCAGGCGCTGTACCTGGCCAAGCACCAGGGCCGTAATCAGGTGCAGGTCGCCGAGCGCTGAGGGCGCTACCGTTCGTCGCGAACCGCTCCGCGTCTGTGGGGTCTGACTATATTCGGGAGTCCCGGTGTTTCCGCTATCGCGCGGCGGCCAGGGTTCCATGCAGTCTCCCCCGCGGAAGGAGTCCGGTTTGCCCGCAAGACTCGCGATCGGTTGGCATTCAATCGCATTTCTGGCTGCGTTCGCGCTGCTCGCCGCCCTCGGCTGGCAGGGCAAGCGAACCCAGGAAACGCTGCTGCAGACCAATCGGGCCGTCAGCCATAGCCTGGAGGTCATCACCTCGGTCCAGGCCATCCTCTCCTCCCTGCAGGACATCGAAACCGGCTCGCGCGGTTTCATCCTGACCGGCGATGCCAGCTACCTCGAACCCTACGAGCGCGGCCTGAACCAGCTGGAAGGCTATCGGCGGAGCCTGGAACAACTGGTCGAAGGCCGCAGCTATCCCGACGAGCGCTGGTTCCGCACGCTGGATGCAACCATTGCCGAACGACTGCAGGTGGCTGCCGGCAATGTCCAGGCGCGCCGCGACGCCGGCCTGCAGGCGGCCGCCGAGCGCTTGCGCGGCGCCGGCGGCAACCTGCTGATGGATCGCCTGCGGGCGCTGCTCAACGCAGTGGAACAACAGGAGCGGCGCGAGCTGAAAGCAGCCAGCAACGCCGTTGCCCAGACGACCGAGCGCGCCCAGCGTCTGGCCCTCATCGGCAGCCTGGTGGTGGTCGCGCTGCTTCTCATCGCCTTCTGGGCGGTACACCGTAATCTGCGCATCCGCCAGCAGCTGGCCGGCGCGGCGCAGGCAGGCGAGGCCCGGCTCGGAGCGCTGCTACAGGCCATTCCGGATTACCTCTATGCGGTGGACCACCGACAGCAGGTATCCAGCCTGGCCGCGGGAACGGCTCGCCGGGCGCCCCAGCCCGCGGCCATCGAACCCCTGCTGCACGACCTGCTCCAGCAGCACGAAGACAGCGGTCTGCGGCAGAACACCTGGTGCGAGGTGCAGACCCGGCGCACTTTCGAGGTTCGCCTGATGCCCACCGGGCTGGGCGACCACCTGGCGATCGCACGGGACATCAGCGAGCTGCAGCGCAGCCGTGACAGCCTCCACGACCAGCAGTTGTTCCTGCGCCGGGTGGTGGACACCGACGACAACCTCATCTTCGTCCGCGACGCCCAGGGCCGCTTCCTGCTCTGCAACACCGCGCTCTCCGCCCTGCTCGACGTGCGTCCGCAGGATATCGAGCAGCGCCACCCCGACGAGGTGGCTTCCGCTCGCCTGCTGCGACCGCTGCTGCTGGGCGACGACGAACTGGCGGCCCTGGCGAGCGGCAGCGGGGAGCTGCGCACCACCGAGGTCGCCCTGACCGACGCCCACGGCACCGAGCATTGGTTCCAGGTGGTCAAGCGACCGCTGCGCATCTCCGCGCGCACCTGCCATGTGGTCACGGTGGCGGTGGACGTCTCCCTGCGCCGGCGCATGGAGCAGATGAAGACCGAATTCATCTCCACCGTCAGCCACGAGCTACGTACCCCGCTGACCGCCATTCGCGGCGCGCTCGGCATGCTGATCGGCGGTATTGCCGGGCAGCTCAGCGACGAGGCCCGTCCGCTGCTGACCATTGCTCACAAGAACAGCGAGCGGCTGGTGCGCCTGATCAACGACATCCTCGATATCGAGAAGCTGGAAGCGGGCCGCCTGGCGTTCAACCTGGGCCGACACGACGTGTGGCCGCTCGTCCAGCAGGCGCTGTCGGACATCACGCCGTACGGGCAGGACTACGGCGTCACCCTGGAATTCCTCGACGCCCCCGAGCTGGCCTCCAGTGAAGCAACCCTCGACCCTGACCGCTTCGCTCAGGTAATGGCCAATCTACTGTCCAACGCGATCAAGCATTCCCCCGCCGGCGGACGCGTGACGGTCGACCTGCGACGCAGCGGCGAAAGGCTCGAGATCGGGGTGCAGGATCGCGGACCCGGCATACCGGAAGCCTTCCGCTCGCGCATCTTCGAGCGCTTCGCCCAGGCCGATTCGTCCGATGCCCGTCAGCGCGGCGGTACCGGGCTGGGGCTGGCCATTACCCGCTCGCTGGTCCAGCAGATGAACGGCAAGATCGGCTTCGATTGCCAGCCGGACCAGGGCACGCGCTTCTGGCTGCAGCTGCCGCTGGAGGAACACGCCCAGCCGCTCCAGCCGCAGGCACCAGCGCAGCCACTCAGCCTCGGCTCGGCGCCGCAGCAGACGCCCCTTATTCTGATCCTCGAACCCGACTGCCACGCCGCCGAGCAGCTGGCCGAGGCGCTGCACCAGCACGGCTATGCCACGCTGATCGCCCATGCTGCCGCCGAAGCACGCGAACTGCTCGGCCAGCACCGTGTCCAGGCGCTGACCCTCAGCCCGGCACTGGACGACGAGAACAGCGTGGCCTTCCTGCAGAGCCTGCGCAGCCAACACCACTACCGCAACCTGCCGGTGCTGATCGTCAGCGTGCAGCCGCAGCGCCGGGATGAGGATGACGGCCTGCTGCGCGGCGGTGCGGTAGGCGTGATCGACTGGCTGCACAAGCCGATCGACCCTTCCCGCGTCATGGAGGTAATTCGCGCCTGCCTGCAGCTCGGCGGGTCGAAACCGCGCATCCTGCACGTGGAGGACGACGACGACCTGCGCGTGCTGCTGGCCAGGCAGATCGCCATGCTCGACGTCGAGCTGGCCGGCGCCGCCACCCTGCAGGAGGCGCGTCAGCTGATCAGCGCGCAGCCCTTCGATCTCGCCATCATCGACCTGATGCTGCCCGACGGCGACGGCACCGAGCTGTTCGACCAGCTGGCGCAGAGCATTCCGCCCCCACCGGTGATCATCTTTTCCGCGCTCGACACCCCAATCCAGGACAACCGCCTGGCGCTGCGCCAGCTGGTCAAGTCCCGTCACGACGGCGACGAGCTGGCCAGGCTGATTCAGCACCTGTTGCAGCACTGGCCACCGGGCCACACTCACTCTGACGAGGTTCATGCATGAGCGAATCCGCCAGCAAGCGCATCCTCATGGTGGAAGACGAAGAAGACATCGCCTTCCTCATCCGTTACATGCTCGAACGCCACGGTTTCGTCGTCGACCATGCCGCCGATGGCCGCCAGGCGCTCGACCACTTCGCCCAGGCCGCCCCACCGGACCTGACCCTGATGGACATCATGCTGCCCTATCACGACGGTCTGGAGTTGATCGAACGGCTACGGGCACAGGCCGGCTGGGAAAGCGTGCCGGTGCTGATGCTGACCGCCAAGGCACGCGAGGTGGATATCGTCCGCGCGCTGGAACTGGGCGCCGACGACTACGTGACCAAACCCTTCCAGCCGGAGGAACTGCTGGCACGCATTCGTCGCTTGCTGAGGGGGCGCCGGTGAAGCGCGCGAGCGCATGAACCGCGCACTGGTCGCCCTGGGGATGGATCGTCAGGCGCTGCTCCTGTTACGGGGGCGGGTGCGAAGCAAGCTGATCGGCCTCACCTGCCTGCGCCATCTGGCCGACCCTACCCATTGGGACGCGGTGCAGCCGCTCTTGCTCAGCCGCAACGCCATCGTCGCCCTGGCCGCCGCGCAGACGCTGGTGGCCATGGACCCGGCAAAGGCCATGCAGCTGATCCTGCCGGCGGCGGTGGAACGCCCCGACTGGGCGTTGCCGCGCCTGGTCAGCCTGTGCCAGCAGGCCGGCGAGCAGGCAGTGACCACGCCGCTACTGATCGTGCTGTCCAGCTCGCCAGACCCGCGCCGCGAGCGACTGGTCGGCCTGCTGGTGCATGGCGACCCGCGCCATGCCGCGCCCTGGGCGCGGGCACGGCTGGACCAGGGGGCGCCTGTCGAGCAGCTGCAGGTGGCGCTGCGCTGCCTCAGCGAGCTTGGCGACCCACGCGACCGCCCGCGCCTGCTGCGCGCCCTCGGCCACGAGCAGGAGGGCGTACGCCTGGCCGCCCTGCTGGCGCTGCACAAGCAGGCACGTCGGGAAGACAGCGAGCTGTTCCTGCCGCTGCTCGCCGACCGCAGCTGGTGGGTGCGCCAGGCCGCCGCCGACAGCCTGGCGACGTTGCCCGGCGCATCCCCGGACGCGCTGCAGCAGCTGCTCGAGCAGGTGCACGACCGCTACGGCAGGGACGCCCTGCGCCGGGCCATCGCGGAGGTGCGCCGGTGACGGTCGACTGGCTGTGGTGGCTGCAGGTCGCCTTCATCCTCTATTTCCTGCTGCTCAACGGCATGTACCTGCTGCTCAACCTGCTGTCGATGGGCAGCCTGATGGGTTACATCCGCCAGCGCGCAGAAACCGGCGAGCTGGCGCCTTATCTCGGCGTCGAACCGCCGGTGTCGGTGCTCATGCCGGCCTTCAACGAAGAGGCGACGATCCGCACCTCGGTGCGCTCGATGCTGCAGCTGCAGTACCCCGAATTCGAGATCGTGGTGATCAACGACGGTTCGAAGGACCGCACCCTGGCCGTGCTGATCGAGGAATTCGACCTGGTGCCGCACCCCGAGCCGTTGCGCCAGGCCGTCGCCCACCAACCGGTGCAGGCCATCTATCGCTCGCGCCGCTACGCCAACCTGCGCGTGGTCGACAAGGCCAACGGCGGCAAGGCCGATGCGTTGAATGCCGGTATCAATGCCGCGCGCTACGGACTGTTCTGTGGCGTCGACGCCGACTCCATCCTGCAGCGCGACAGCCTGTTGCGCGTGGTCCAGCCCTTCCTCGAGGACGAGCGCACCATTGCCGCGGGCGGCACGGTGCGCATCGCCAACGGCTCGCAAGTGCGTGGCGGCTTCCTGATCCAGGCCGGGCTGCCACGCAACTGGCTGGCGCGCTTCCAGATCGTTGAGTACCTGCGCGCCTTTCTGTTCGGCCGCCTCGGCTGGTCGCCGCTCAATGCCGTGCTGATCATTTCCGGCGCCTTCGGCCTGTTCGATCGCGAGCGGGTGATGGCGGTCGGCGGCTATCGCACCGATACGGTCGGCGAGGACATGGAGCTGGTGGTGCGGCTGCACCGTTATCACCGCGAGAAGCGCATTCCCTACCGCATCCGCTACCTGCCGGACCCGATCTGCTGGACCGAATGCCCGGAAGACCTCGGCACCCTCGGCCGCCAGCGCAGCCGTTGGCAACGCGGCCTGGCGGAAAGCCTGAGCCGGCATGCACGGCTGGCCTTCAGCTTGCGTGGCGGCACGCCCGGCTGGCTGGCCTGGCCGTTCATGGCGCTGTTCGAGTGGATCGGCCCGCTGATCGAACTGGTGGGCTACGGCTTCATGCTGGCGGGCTTCGCCTTCGGCGCGGTGTCCTACGCGGCGCTGGCCGCCTTCCTGCTGGTGGCGATCGGCATGGGCATCCTGCTGTCGGTCAACGGCCTGCTGCTGGAAACCATGTCCTTCCGCGTCTACAGCCGTCGACGCGACATGCTGCAGCTATTCCTGATGGCCGTGCTGGAGAACTTCGGCTACCGCCAGCTCAACACCCTCTGGCGCTGCCGCGGTCTCTGGCAGTGGCTCTCCCGGCGCAAGCACCAGTGGGGGGTGATGCGCCGCAGCGGGCAGTGGGGGCAAAGCTAGCTGAACGCTCAAAAGACCGTAGGGTGGATCACGCTTCATCGATCCACCATGGCTGTGCAACAAGGTGGATGTAAAAGGCGACATCCACCCTACGGATGCCGTTAGAGCTGAATCCAGGTCGCCTTGAGCTCGGTGTACTTGTCGAAGGCATGCAGCGACTTGTCACGACCGTTGCCGGACTGCTTGAAGCCGCCGAACGGCGCGGTCATGTCGCCGCCGTCGTACTGGTTGACCCACACACTGCCGGCGCGCAGCGCCCGTGCGGTGCGGTGCGCCTTGGACAGGTCGGCGGTCCACACCGCCGCAGCGAGGCCGTAGGGCGTGTCGTTGGCGATCGCCACCGCTTCCTCGGCGCTGTCGAAGCTGATCACCGAGAGCACCGGGCCAAAGATTTCCTCCTGAGCGATCTTCATCGCATTGTCGACGCCATCGAAGATGGTCGGCTCGACGTACAGCCCGCCGGTTTCCTCCAGCGTCCGCTGGCCGCCGATCAGCACCTGCGCGCCGGCCTGGCGCCCGGCGTCGATGTAGCCGAGCACGGTGTTGAGCTGCTGGGTGTCCACCAGGGCGCCGACGTTGGTCGCCGGGTCCAGCGGGTTGCCCGGCTTCCAGCCCTTGAGCGCCTCCACCACCATGGGCAGGAAGCGCTCCTTGATCGAACGCTCCACCAGCAGCCGCGAACCGGCAGTGCAGACCTCGCCCTGATTGAAGGCGATGGCACCCGCCGCCGCCTGGGCAGCGACCTGCAGGTCGGGCGCATCGGCGAAGACGATGTTCGGGCTCTTGCCGCCCGCCTCCAGCCAGACACGCTTCATGTTCGACTCGCCGGCGTAGATCATCAGCTGCTTGGCCACCCGCGTGGAGCCGGTAAAGACCAGCGTGTCGACGTCCATGTGCAGCGCCAGCGCCTTGCCGACGGTGTGACCGTAGCCTGGCAGGACATTGAGCACACCGGCCGGAATGCCGGCGTCGATCGCCAGCCGGGCGATGCGGATGGCGGTCAGCGGCGACTTCTCGGACGGCTTGAGCACCACCGAGTTGCCTGTGGCCAGTGCCGGGCCGAGCTTCCAGCAGGCCATCATCAGCGGGAAATTCCACGGCACGATGGCCGCCACCACGCCGACCGGCTCGCGGGTGACCAGGCCCAGCTGGTCGTGGGGCGTGGCCGCCACCTCGTCGTAGATCTTGTCGATCGCCTCGCCGCTCCAGCGCAGCGCCCGCGCCGCACCGGGGATGTCCACCGCCAGCGAGTCGCCGATCGGCTTGCCCATGTCGAGGGTCTCCAGCAGGGCCAGCTCCTCGCGGTTCGCTTCCAGCAGATCGGCGAAGCGAATCAGCACCGCCTTGCGCTTGGCCGGCGCCAGCTTCGCCCAGCTGCCTGCCTCGAATGCGGTACGGGCGCTGGCCACTGCACGCTCGGCATCGGCCTGGTCGCAGCTGGCGACTTGGGCCAGCACCCGCCCGTCCACCGGGCTGATGCAGTCGAACTGGCCACCCTGCGCCGCGGCGCAATACTCACCCTGGATAAAGGCGCGACCTTCGATACGCAGGTCACGGGCACGCTGTTGCCAATCGGCGAAGGTCAGGCTGGGCATGGTGCTTCCTCTCTCTCAGGTCTTCGGGTGATGGAAAATGCACCCTAAACCAGCGGCGCGGACCCTATCAATATTTTTTACGAACGGCCGGTTTTGCGCCTTGTTTTGTTCGTTTTATTAAACATAGACTCGATCGAAACGCTGCGGCGCCGTCGCAGCATAGTCGCTCGTCGCCGGAGCTCGCCCATGTCCCAGGATTTTGCCACCTCGCCCGAACACTTCTGGATGCCCTTCACCGCCAATCGCCAGTTCAAGGCCAGTCCGCGCCTGCTGGAGCGCGCCGAAGGCATGTATTACACGGCGAGCGACGGCCGCCAAGTGCTCGACGGCACGGCGGGCCTGTGGTGCTGCAATGCCGGCCACGGGCGCCGCGAGATCAGCGAGGCGGTGAGCAAGCAGATCGCCAGGATGGATTTCGCCCCGACCTTCCAGATGGGCCACCCGCTGCCCTTCGAGCTGGCGGAAAAGCTCGCCGCCATCAGCCCCGAGGGACTGAACCGGGTGTTCTTCACCAACTCCGGATCGGAATCGGCCGATACCGCGCTGAAGATCGCCCTGGCCTATCAGCGCGCCATCGGCCAGGGCAGCCGTACCCGCCTGATCGGCCGCGAGCTGGCCTATCACGGCGTCGGCTTCGGTGGCATGTCGGTGGGCGGCATGGCCAACAACCGCCGCGCCTTCGGCCCGATGCTACCCGGCGTCGATCACCTGCCGCACACCCTCGACCTGCAGCGCAACGCCTTCAGCAAGGGCCTGCCGCAGCATGGCGTGGAGCGCGCCGATGAGCTGGAGCGGCTGGTGACGCTGCATGGCGCGGAGAACATCGCCGCGGTGATCGTCGAGCCGATGTCCGGCTCGGCCGGGGTGATCCTGCCGCCGGTGGGCTATCTGCAGCGGCTGCGCGAGATCACCGCCAAGCACGGCATTCTGCTGATCTTCGATGAGGTCATCACCGGCTTCGGCCGCGTCGGCGAAGCCTTCGCCGCGCAGCGCTGGGGCGTCACGCCGGACATCCTGACCTGTGCCAAGGGTCTGACTAACGGCGCGATCCCCATGGGTGCGGTGTTCGTCGCCGACCGGCTGTACGACGCCTTCATGCAGGGGCCGGAAAGCGTCATCGAGTTCTTCCACGGCTACACCTACTCCGGGCATCCGGTGGCCTGCGCCGCGGCGCTGGCGACCCAGCAGATCTATCAGCAGGAAAACCTGTTCCAGAAGGCCATCGACCTGGAACCCTACTGGCAGGAGGCGTTGTTCAGCCTGCGTGACCTGCCCAACGTGATCGACATCCGCACCGTCGGGCTGGTGGCCGGCGTGCAGTTCGACGCCCATGCCGATGGCGTCGGCAAGCGCGGTTACGAGGTGTTCCGCGAGTGTTTCGAGAACGGTCTGCTGGTGCGCGCCAGCGGCGACACCATTGCGCTGTCGCCGGCGCTGATCGTCGAGAAGGCCGAGATCGACCAGATGATGGAGTTGCTCGCCGACGGCATTCGCAAGGCCGGCTGACACAGCATTGCCGGAGACGACCCGGCCTGTCAGATCAGGCCGGGCGTTAGTGGCCAGTGCGGTGAGTGGATCGAGGCAAGTCCGGGTGGCCATGGGCGCCGAAATTGACCAACTGAACTCACCAGACAGGCCTCCAGATCACAGCGACTCCAGGCAGTCCGCCAGGGTGTCGCCCAAACCTTCGAGCAACTGTTCGTAGCCCTTGGCGTCCGTCGGCAGGCCGACGCCCAGCACATCCAGTTCAGCCATCTTCACCGGCAAGCCGGCGGTCAGCGTTTCAGCCAGACGCGGGCGCGCCGGCGGCTCGCTGAACACGCAGCTCGGTCCGGCCTGCTGCAGGCGCTCGCGCATCGCCGCCACATGCCGCGCGCCCGGCTGCGCTTCGCCACCGGCAGTGAACACGCCGGCATGGCGCAGCCCGTAGGCGGCCTCGAAGTAGTCATAGGCCTCATGGAAGACGAAGAACGGCTTGTTCTGCACCTTGGCGAAACGCTGCCTGAGCCGACCGTCGAGTGCCTCGACGCGCTCGGCGAAAGCGCTGCTGTTGGCCTGGTAGCGCCCGGCGTTGGCCGGATCGGCAGCAGCCAGATCCGCCGCCATGCGCTCGGCGATCACCACGGCGTTGGCCGGCAGCAGCCACAGGTGCGCATCGAGCGAACCCGGACGATGGTCGTGATCGTGCTCGTCGGCATGGGCGGCGTGGTCGTGCTCATGCCCGTCATGCGCGTCATCGTGGTCGTGGTGGTGGTCGTGGTCGTGATGATCGTCCTCGGCATGTGTGTGCGCATCGCCGAAGCGCCGCAGGGTCAGCTTCGGCAGGTCCTGCACGGCCACCGTCGTCCCTTCACGAGCGCTCAGCGCGCGCGGCAGGAAGCTCTCCAGATCCGGACCGATCCAGTAGAACAGCTCGGCATCGCGCAGACGCCGCACGTCGGACGGGCGCAGCGAATAGTAGTGCGCCGAGGCGCTGGCCGGCAGCAGCACATCGGGTTGGCCGACGCCGTCCTGCACCGCCGCGGCAATCAGCTGCAAGGGCTTGATGCTGGTCAGAACGCGCACTTCGGCCTGGGCGCAAGTGGCACCGGCGAGCAGCGCCGCCAGCAACGGGAGGGAGAAAAGACGATTCACGGGCATCACTCGAAAGGGTTGAATTGGTACATAATAACGTCTCTCCCCCAACACGTCGCCGCCCATGTCCAAGACCCCGCTGGCCTGCACGCCCCATGACCACGACCACTGCGTCAGCCACGCGCTGGCCGAAGCCGACAGCCTCTGCGCGCGCCAGGGCGTGCGCCTGACCGCGCTGCGCAAGCGCGTGCTGGAGCTGGTCTGGCAGAGCCACAAGCCGCTCGGCGCCTACGACATTCTTGCCGTGCTGAGCGAGCAGGACGGCCGACGCGCCGCGCCGCCCACCGTGTACCGCGCGCTGGATTTCCTCTTGGAGAACGGCCTGGTGCACCGCATCGCCTCACTCAACGCCTTCATCGGCTGCAACCACCCGGAGCATCCGCATCAGGGCCAGTTCCTCATCTGCCGTCTCTGCCACACCGCCATCGAGCTGGAGCGCCCGGCCATCGCCGAGGCCATCGACAGCGCCGCGGGCAGCGTCGGCTTCTCCGTCGAAGGCCAGACCGTGGAAGTCGTCGGGCTCTGCTCGAACTGCCGGAACGCCGCATGAGCGAGGTACTGCTGCGGCTGGATGACATCCATGTGCGCTTCGCCAACCAGAACGTGCTGGAAGGCGCGCAACTGCAGGTGCATCGCGGCGAGATCGTCACCCTGATCGGCCCCAACGGGGCCGGCAAGACCACCCTGGTGCGCGCCGTGCTCGGCCTGCTCAAGCCCGACCATGGCCAGGTCTGGCGCAAGCCGCGGCTGCGCGTCGGCTACATGCCGCAGAAGCTGCACGTCGACCCCACCCTGCCCTTGTCGGTGCTGCGCTTTCTGCGCCTGGTCCCCGGCGTCGACCGCGCCCGCGCCCTCGCGGCGCTGGGTGAAGTCGGTGCCGAGCATGTGATCGACAGCCCGCTGCAGAAGATCTCCGGCGGCGAAATGCAGCGCGTGCTGCTCGCCCGCGCCCTGCTGCGCGAACCGGAGCTGCTGGTGCTGGACGAACCGGTGCAGGGCGTCGACGTCGCCGGCCAGGCCGAGCTGTACCGGCTGATCGGCGTGTTGCGCGACCGCTACGGCTGCGGCGTGCTGATGGTCTCCCACGACCTGCACCTGGTGATGAGCGCCACCGATCAGGTGGTCTGCCTGAACCGCCACGTCTGCTGCTCGGGGCATCCGGAACAGGTCAGCAGCGACCCGGCCTTCGTCGAGCTGTTCGGCCAGGATGCGCGCAGCCTGGCGATCTACCACCACCAGCACGATCACAGCCATGACCTGCACGGCAGCGTGGTGATCGGCAAACCCCACGTCCACGGCCCGAACTGCAAGCACTAGACAGAGCATCAGATGCCCGATTTCCTTCTCAATGCGCTGCTCGCCGGCCTGGCCCTGGCGCTGGTCGCCGGCCCGCTCGGCTCCTTCGTCGTCTGGCGGCGCATGGCCTATTTCGGCGACACCCTGTCCCACGCCGCGCTGTTCGGCGTCGCCCTCGGGCTGATGCTCGACGTCAACCTGACCCTGGCGGTGACGGTCGGCTGCGTGCTGCTCGCGCTCTTGCTGGTCACCCTGCAGCAGCGCCAGCCGCTGGCCTCGGACACGCTGCTCGGCATCCTCGCCCACAGCACGCTGTCACTCGGCCTAGTATCGCTGAGCTTCATGGATGACGTGCGCATCGACCTGATGGGCTACCTGTTCGGCGACCTGCTGGCCGTCGGGCCGAGCGACCTGGCCTGGATCATCGGCGGCAGCGCGCTGGTGCTGCTGATGCTGATCCCGCTGTGGCGGCCGCTGCTGGCGATCACCGTGCACGAGGAGCTGGCCAAGGTCGAAGGCCTGCCAGTGGCCGGCATCCGCCTGGCGCTGATGCTGCTGATCGCCGTGGTGATCGCCGTGGCGATGAAGATCGTCGGCGTGCTGCTGATCACCTCACTGCTGATCATTCCCGCCGCCGCCGCACAGCGCCATGCGCGCACGCCGGAACAGATGGCGCTGGGCGCGAGCATCCTCGGAATCGTCGCCGTGTGCCTGGGACTGACGCTGTCCTGGTATGAGGACACTCCGGCCGGCCCGTCCATCGTGGTCAGCGCCGCCGCACTGTTCCTGCTCAGCTTCGCCTGGCCGAAGCGCGCATGACCGATCTCAAGTACCTGCGCGGCTACCCTGAAGCGCTGCTGGTTCAGGTGCGCCAGCTGATTGCAGAGAACCGTCTGGGCGATTATCTGCAGCGGCGTTACCCCGCACGGCATGAGGTGCAGAGCGACAAGGCGCTGTACGGCTACGTGCAGACGCTCAAGCAGGAGTACCTGAAAAGCACGCCGCCGATCGACAAGGTGCTCTACGACAATCGGCTGGACCTGACCCATCGGGCGCTGGGCCTGCATACCGCGGTGTCACGGGTGCAGGGCGGCAAGCTCAAGGCAAAGAAGGAGATACGCGTCGCCGCACTGTTCCGCGACGCGGCGCCGGAGTTTCTCAGGATGATCGTGGTGCACGAACTCGCCCACCTGCGCGAGAGCGAGCACAACCGTGCGTTCTACAAGCTGTGCGAACACATGCTGCCCGGCTACGGGCAGATCGAGTTCGACCTGCGGCTGTTCCTGCACTGGCGGGAGCTGCAGGACGGCTGACCAGCCGCCCGGCGGCCCTGGAGCCTGCGTAGGATGGAAACCCGCGAAGCGATTTTCCACGCGCCAGTGCCCGGTTTCGCCTCATGCCGGACCTGGCGCCTCATCCGTGTGGATGGCTTCGGCCATCCACCCTACCCTGACCCGTTACGCCGGGATCGCCTCCGCCGCGGCCTCACGCGCCCACACCCGGTGCTGACCGAGCGCCTGAGCGAAGTTGCCGAATACCGCATCGACGTCATCGCCCTCCAGCAGCCCGCTGTCGGCAGTGAGGTTCAGCGATGCCAGCAGCGGCCGTGCCGCACCGAGCACCACGATGGGTTTCAGGTGCTTGTAGGCCTCCAGCAGGTAGTGCTTGGCTTCGCCGGACTTGGCCATGGCCGCCGCCGCATCGGCACCGCCGGGGACGAACACGGCGTCGAACATCACCGAGGGCATGCCGTCCATCGCGGCATCGACCGGCAGCATCTTGCCGTCCGCCGTCTTCACCGGCGCCGGCGAGGGACCGATGATCTTGGCCAACGCGCCCTGCTCGGCCAGCTTGGCCTTGAATGCATCGATCGCCGCACCATCGACGCCGTTGGCCACCAGAATGGCGATCTTGCGCGACTTGATATTGCCCGGTGCATGGTTCATCAAACTCAGGGCCGGCGAGCTTTGCGGGGTCGGTACCTTCGCCGCTACGGTCGGCGCAGCGGGTGCCGGCAGGCCGAGGTTCTCGGCCACGCGGCGGGCCAGCTCCAGGTCGATGTTGGCGAGGATCTCGTTGACCTGACGCTCACGGATGAACACCCGCTCGACCTTGCCCAGCTCGAAGGTATAGGCACCGATGATGTGCTCCTTCTCCGGGCCGCTCATGCTGTTCCAGAACAGTGTCGCCTGGGAGAAGTGGTCGCCGAAGGACTCGCTGCGGTTGCGGATCTTGTGTCCCTCGACCCGCTCCGGATAGCTCTCGAAACCGCCGCCCTGAGCTGCCGGCGGGGTTTCCTTGGGCCAGCCGTTGTCGATGGAGTTGGGCTCGTAGTTGGCGCGGCCCTTGTGGATCGTCTGGCGATGGAAGGCGTCGCGCTGGTTGTTGTGGAACGGACACAGCGGACGGTTGATCGGGATTTCGTGGAAGTTCGGCCCACCGAGACGCAGCAGTTGGGTGTCGGTGTAGGAGAACAACCGGCCCTGCAGCAGCGGGTCGTTGGTGAAGTCGATGCCCGGCACGATATGGCCGATGTGGAAGGCGGCCTGCTCGGTCTCGGCGAAGAAGTTGTCCGGGTTGCGGTTGAGGGTCATCTTGCCGAGCTTCTGCACCGGCACCAGCTCCTCGGGGATGATTTTGGTCGGGTCCAGCAGGTCGAAGTCGAACTTGTGCTCGTCGGCCTCCTCGACCACCTGCACGCCCAGCTCCCACTCGAAGTAGTCGCCCATCTCGATGGACTCCCACATGTCGCGGCGGTTGAAGTCCGGGTCCTTGCCGGCGATCTTCAGCGTTTCGTCCCAGACCAGCGAGAAGGCGCCGGCCACCGGCTTCCAGTGGAATTTGACGAAGCGGCTGACGCCCTCGGCATTGATCAGGCGGAAGGTGTGCACGCCGAAGCCTTCCATCGCCCGATAGCTGCGCGGCAGGGCGCGGTCGGACATGGTCCAGAGCACCATATGCGCCGACTCAGGCGTCAGCGAGACGAAATCCCAGAAGGTATCGTGGGCCGATTGCGCCTGCGGTATCTCGTTGTGCGGCTCGGGTTTCACCGCGTGGACGAAGTCGGGGAACTTGATGGCGTCCTGGATGAAGAACACCGGCATGTTGTTGCCGACCAGGTCGAAGTTGCCCTCATCGGTGTAGAACTTGGTGGCGAAGCCGCGCACGTCGCGCACGGTGTCCGCCGAGCCGCGCGAGCCCTGCACGGTGGAGAAGCGCACAAACACCGGCGTCTCCTTGCCTTCGGCGGCGAGGAACGAGGCCTTGGTCAGCCAGCTGTGGTCGGCGTAGCTGACGAACACGCCGTGCGCCGCGGCACCGCGGGCATGCACGATGCGCTCGGGGATGCGCTCATGGTCGAAGTGGGTGATCTTCTCGCGCATGATGAAATCTTCGAGCAGCGAGGGCCCACGGCCGCCGGCCTTGAGGGTGTTCTGGTTGTCGGCGATCTTCACGCCCTGATTGGTGCGCAGCGCCTCGCCGGTGGCGTCGCTGCGAAACGCTTCCAGCTGGTCGAGCTTGGCGTTGTGATTGGCGCGGTCGACAGTGTCGGTACCGGCCAGCTCGCTCTGTTGCGGGGTCTTGTCGGTCATGGTGGGCCTCCGTTTGCGGTGAGCGGTACCGCGAACGATCGGCCCGGAACGCGGGGCAGACACATGATCGATTCACGGCGTACCGGTTAGTGACCCCATTGATCGCCGCAAGGTTGCCGCCTGCGACGATTTGCTTTGCCTATCAGCCCCATGGATTTGCTCAATCGCAGCGGCGCAGGCGAGCGACGTCGCCGGCAAACGGGTAGAATGCCGGGCTTTCGCCGATCATCCCGGCAGCAGACGTCGCACCCACAAGGTTCGCCCGTGATCGAATTCCTTCAAGTCCACAAAACCTATCGGACCGGCGGCAGAGAAATCCCCGCCCTGCAGCCGACGCAGCTGGAAATCGCCTCCGGTGAAGTGTTCGGTCTGATCGGCCATTCCGGCGCCGGCAAGAGCACGCTGCTGCGCCTGATCAACCGCCTCGAGGAGCCCTCCGGCGGACGCATCCTGGTCAACGGCGAGAACGTCACCGCGCTGGATGCCGACGGCCTGCGGCGCTTCCGCCAGCGCGTCGGGATGATCTTTCAGCACTTCAACCTGCTGATGTCCAAGACGGTGGCCGACAACGTCGCCATGCCGCTGCGCCTGGCCGGCATCCGCTCGCGCAGCGAGATCGACGCCCGCGTCGCCAGCCTGCTCGAACGCGTCGGGCTCAAGGACCATGCACGCAAGTACCCGGCACAGCTCTCCGGCGGCCAGAAGCAGCGCGTCGGCATCGCCCGCGCGCTGGCCACCGAGCCGAGCATCCTGCTCTGCGACGAGGCCACCAGCGCCCTCGATCCACAGACCACCGCCTCGGTGCTGCAACTGCTGGCCGAGATCAACCGCGAGCTGAAGCTGACCATCGTGCTGATCACCCATGAGATGGATGTGATCCGCCGTGTCTGCGACCGCGTGGCGGTGATGGACGGCGGCGCGATCGTCGAACAGGGCCCGGTGACCGAGGTGTTCCTGCATCCCAAGCATCCGACCACCCAGCGTTTCGTGCTGGAAGACGAGGCGGTGGACGAGGGCGACATGCATGATGACTTCGCCCACGTGCCGGGCCGCATCCTGCGCCTGACCTTCCAGGGCGACGCCACCTACAAGCCGCTGCTGGGCACCGTCGCCCGTGAAACCGGGGTCGACTACAGCATCCTGTCCGGGCGCATCGACCGCATCAAGGACACCCCCTACGGTCAGCTCACCCTGGCGCTGATCGGTGGTGACATGGCAGCGGCGATGAGCCGTCTGCAAGCCGCTGACGTGCATGTGGAGGTGCTGCGCTGATGGAAGCCTTGTTCAGCTCTTTGTTGGGGAACGTGGACTGGTACGAAATCTGGCTGGCCACGCTGGACACCCTGCTGATGCTCGGCGGCTCGCTGCTGTTCACCATTCTGCTCGGCCTGCCGCTGGGCGTGCTGCTGTTCCTCAGCGGTCCGCGTCAGCTGTTCGAGAACGGCCCGCTGTATGCCGCGCTGTCGTTCGTGGTCAACGTGCTGCGCTCGCTGCCGTTCATCATCCTGCTGATCGTGATGATTCCCTTCACCGTGCTGATCACCGGCACCTCGCTGGGCGTGGCCGGTGCCATCCCGCCGCTGGTGGTGGGCGCCGCGCCGTTCTTCGCCCGCCTGGTGGAGACCGCGCTGCGCGAGGTCGACCGCGGCATCATCGAGGCCACCCAGGCCATGGGCGCCACCACCCGGCAGATCATCTTCAGCGCATTGCTGCCGGAAGCGCGTCCGGGCATCATCGCCGCCATCACCGTCACCGCCATCACCCTGGTGTCCTACACCGCGATGGCCGGTGTGGTGGGTGCCGGCGGCCTTGGCGACCTGGCCATCCGCTTCGGCTACCAGCGCTTCCAGACCGACGTGATGGTGGTCACCGTGGTCCTGCTGCTGGTGCTGGTGCAGCTGCTGCAGAGCCTCGGCGACCGGCTGGTGACCCACTTTTCGCGCAAATGAACCGCAACCAGGGCGAGCGAACCTTCGCACCCCGCTCAACTCCTGAAGGAACCGAACGATGAAGAAACTGATTGCCGCCCTGGCCACCGTCGCGGCGTTTTCCGCCCAGGCCGCCGAAACCCTGACCGTGGCCGCCACCGCCGTGCCGCATGCCGAGCTGCTGGAGTTCGTCAAGCCGCAGCTGGCCGAGCAGGGCGTGACGCTGAACGTCAAGGTATTCACCGACTACGTGCAGCCGAACATCCAGGTCGCCGAGAAGCGCCTGGACGCCAACTTCTTCCAGCACCAGCCGTACCTGGATGAATTCAACAAGGGCAAGGGCACCGAGCTGGTGAGCGTCGCCGGCGTACACATCGAGCCCTTCGGTGCCTACTCGAGCAAGGTCAAGTCGCTGGACGAACTGGCCAACGGCGCCACCGTGGTCATTCCCAACGATGCCACCAATGGCGGCCGCGCACTGCTGCTGCTGGACAAGGCCGGCGTGATCGGTCTGAAGGACGGCGCCGGCATCACCGCCACGCCGAAGGACATCGCCGAGAACCCGAAGAAGATCAAGATCCGCGAACTGGAAGCCGCGACCCTGCCGCGCGTGCTGACCCAGGTCGACCTGGCGCTGATCAACACCAACTACGCGCTGGAAGCCAAGCTGAACCCGACCCAGGACGCCCTGGTGATCGAGGGCAGCGACTCGCCGTACGTGAACATCCTGGTCGCCCGTCCGGACAACAAGGACAGCGATGCCATGCAGAAACTGGCTGCCGCGCTGCACAGCGAGGAAGTACGCCAGTTCATCGAGGAAAAGTACAAGGGTGCCGTCGTTCCGGCCTTCTGAGCCTGACCGCGCAACCCGCGTCAGAAACCCCGCCTCGGCGGGGTTTTTCGTTTTCGCCGGTGTCATTGGTGGGCTTCAGCCCACTGCAGGCAGCAGCACCGATCAGCTCGCTCAGCGCCGCGTCTGCGTCTCGCGCAGGGCCTCTTCCACCTCACGTTCCAGCGCATAGGCCGGGCGCTCCACGGCACGGAAATCCTGCGTGTAGCGCCGGGCGAACTCGGCGACGCCCCAGTCCAGATATTGCTCGACGTGCTTGAGCTCATGGGCCCAGAGCGCGACGTTGTCCCGGGCATCCTCCTCGTGGCGAAAGACGATGACGTCGATCAGGGTCACGGCATTGACGTCCGGGTTGCGCAGTAGGGTGTTGCCGGCATTCAGCACCACCTCGTCGCCGACGCGGTACCGCGCACTCTCCAGCACGGCAAGATCGAAATACGGCTCGAGCTGCGAGCGGATGTGCAGCGGTATCGGCTCGACACCGCCGGCCACCAGGCGGTCGCGCGACTGCTGGATCCAGTTCTGCAGGGCCAGCGTGGCCATCCGCTGCACGCGGTCGTAGACGGCCTGTGGATCGCTGGCGGCGGCCGGCACGCAGAGGCAGCTGCCACTCAGGCAGATCGGCTGCTGGCCGGGCGGGCAGGCGGTCTGCGCCCATACGGGTGCGGCAAGCAGCGCCAGCGGCAGCAGCGCAAGGCGGAAAAGCGAAGTGAACGACACGGGCTGGTCTCGACGGCGAGGGCGATGCGCGCCCCAGGCGCTGCGCACTATAGCGGCGGACCCGGGGCGCGCGAAGAGGGCGCTCAGATCACCGGCGGCGCGGCGCTCACCACACGCAGGGCGAGCCCCTCGTACGGGTCGAGGTTGATCTGCAGCTCGCAGTTGTCGGTGAGGTCGCCCTCCACACTCTCGTGAATGATGTCCACCACCGGGCCGGGCGCCACGCCGGGCAGGCAGATGGTCTCGCTGACCGGCTCGGCGCTGAAGTTCAGTGCCGTGAGCTGCACGCCCTTGCCGGCAGGCAGTTCGTGGACCATCACCAGGAGTCCTGGCGCCTGCACATCGGGAATCAGGATCTGCTTGCTGGCAGCGATGTCGTAGGCCTGGCGCACGCTGAGGATGCGCTTGAGCTGGCAGGCGAAGGAGCCTGGCCGCTGCAGCTGCTCGGCCAGGCTGCCGTACAGCGAGCGGGCCTTGGGCAGGCCTTCGGCGGAGACCGACGCCTCCGGCGCCAGATCGGCGAGGTCATAGCCGCCGCGATTGATCCAGCGCGTGTCGCCGTCGCCCATCAGGTGCTCGACCTGTTCGGCGGGCAGCGGCAGGGCGCCGACCAGATCCCAGCCTGACAAGGCGAACACGCCGGGCTGCATGGCATTGAACATCACCAGCAGGATATGCAGGCGCTGGATCTGCTCGACCTCGGCCGGGCCGATGGCGTCCAGGTCACGGATGTTCAGCGCCGCCGCGATGACGCTGGCGGTGGTGCAGGCCACGCCGTTCGTGACGAACTTGAGGTTGTAGGGCGCATGCTCGCCGGTCAGCCGTTCGTAGAGCTCCTCGCGGATCAGCTCGCGCAGGTGTCCGCCGGGCAGTGTCTGGCCCTTGTAGTGGTAGTGGTCGTAGGCGTGCAGGGTCCAGAAATGCACCAGTTCCAGGGTCAGTTCGTCATGGTTCTGCAGTGCGTGGATCAGCGAGGCCGGGTCGATGCCGAAGGCGTGCACTTCGCGCAGCATCATGCGCAGGAACTCGGTGTCACCGGTAAGCAACGCGTGGTGATAGGCCGGACGGGTGATGAAGTCGTAGGACAGATCGGCCCCGCCGTGGGACATGGCGGCGATGTCATCGATGGTCAGGTTAAGCTCCTGGAAGCTGAAGCCGCCGGCCTTGCGGATCGCCCCGGCGAGCAGCTGGTTGCCGGTGACGGACAGCGGGTGGCCCTCCGACCAGGCCGTGCCCTCGGCGCGCCGTTCCACGCCGAGGAAGCCGTTGGCGTCCAGGCGCAGCACCCGGGCGCCGGTGACGTCGATGGCATGCAGCGCATCGCCGATGATCAGTTGCTGCGCGGCGAAGGTCGGGTCGAGCCAGTTCAGCGACGGCTGGCCCTCCTTGAAGTAGTGCAGATAGACCCAGCGACGCACCTTGCCGTCGACCCCGGTGACCTCGCTGGTGACGCTCCAGTCGGTGTCCTTGATGCCCGGCTCGAAGAAGATCACCCGCTGCAGCTGGCCGACGATGTAGTGCTTTTCCTTGAGCCGGTCGACCACCGGCGGCAGCAGGTTGACCGAATCACGCCCGGCCGGCACCTCGGGCAGCAGCTCCCAGTCCTCCTCGCGGATTTCCACCATGTGGTACAGCCCGGGGTAGTCGCCATGGGCCATTTCCGCGAGGCGGAAGTCGGCACCCTTGCCGGTGTGTGCCGGCACGATGTCGTCGATGACGATAGCGTTGTGCGCCGCGGCCACCCGGCTGAGCTGCAGCATCTGCTCCTCGGTCCCCAGGCTCGGGTCGATATCGAAGCTGATGCGGTCGAAGTTGCCGTCGATGGTCGGGGTGAACTCGCGGCCGCGCAGGCCACCGGAACGCTTCATTGGACCGTTGTGGATGCCCTGCACGCCGAGTTCGGAGAGCGCACTCCAGAGGCGGTCGTCGCCGAGGGCCTCGAGTACCGTGCCGCCTTCCGGCGTGATGATGGCCGCCGGATAGGCGGTGAACCACACCGAGGCGATGGCGCTGGCATCGCGCGGGCGGGCCTGGGCATAAGGCCGCTGCCAGAGACGCGCCTGGCCGGCGTAATGACGCGACCGCTCGCGGGCCGCATGCAACATGGACTGGCTGACCAGCCATTCGATATAGGTGTTGTCTGGGATGCTCATCGGCGATCGGTTCCGGCAGCACTAGGGAAATGTAGACGTTTGAGTCGGCCGCTCGGCCATCGTTGCATCGGATTGGCCTGCTGCGGACCATCACGGGAACCGCACGACCGGACACGCCTCGATATGCCGAGGCGGCGACGCCGTCACCCGACCGCGGAGATCTTCATGCTGCACCTGCCCGTCCTCTATATCTGGCGCTCGCTGTCCGGTTTCGGCCTGCTGCTGGGCACGCTGTTCTTCTGCGCGGCGCTGACGCCCTCGCTGCTGCCGCGCTCGACGCTGAGTCAGGGCGTGCTGGCCGGCGCGGCGCTGGCGGTGGGCTATGGCCTCGGCGTGTTCTGGCGCTGGCTGTGGCGCTATCTGGAACTGCCGGAGCGCCCGGGCTGGCAGCGCGAGCGGGTCAATCTGCTGATCGCGGTCGGCTGCCTGCTGCTGGCCGGGTATTTCCTCAGCCAGGTCGCCGGCTGGCAGAACGCGGTACGCGCGCTGATGGGCATGCCGCCGGTGAGCAGCGCGCACCTGCTCGAAGTCATTCTCACCGCGCTGGCGACCTTTCTCATCCTGCTGACGCTGGCGCGTCTGTATCGGCTGGTGTCGCGCTTCGTCTCGCGGCACGCCGACCGCGTGCTGCCACGGCGCCTGGCCAACGTGATCGGCGTGCTGGTGGCGCTGGCGCTGTTCTGGTCGCTGCTCAGCGATGTGCTGGCGGCGCGGGCACTGCGCATGCTGGACGCATCCTTCGCGCAGTACGACGCCCTGATCGAACCGGAGACGGCGCCACCGGCCTCGCCGCTGAAAAGCGGCAGCCGGGCCTCGTTGCTGCGCTGGGAGGAGCTGGGCCGCACCGGCCGCGAGTTCATCGGCTCCGGCCCGTCGGCGGCGGATATCAGCGCCTTGAGCGGCCGCTCGGCGCTCGAGCCGATTCGCGTCTACGTCGGTCTGCGCGCGGCAGAGACCCCGCGCCAGCGGGCGCGTCTGGCCTTGCGCGAGCTGCAGCGCAGCGGCGCCTTCGAGCGATCAGTGCTGGTGCTGGTGACGCCCACCGGTACCGGCTGGATCGACCCGGCGGCGATGAACGCAGTGGAATACCTGCACCACGGCGATATCGCCAGCGTGGCGTTGCAGTACTCCTATCTGAACAGCCCGCTGGCGCTGCTGGTGGAGGCCGACTACGGCCGCGACGTGGCCCGCGCGCTATTCGCCGAGATCTATGGCTACTGGACCGAACTGCCGGCCGAACGCCGACCGCGCCTGTATCTGCATGGCCTGAGCCTCGGCGCGCTGCATTCGCAACGTTCCTGGGAGCTGCACGAACTGCTCGGCGATCCCATCCACGGCGCGCTTTGGAGCGGTCCGCCGTTTCGCAGCGACCTGTGGCGCACGCTCACCGACAGCCGCGACCCGGACAGCCCCGAATGGCGTCCACGGTTCCGCGATGGCCGCTTCGTCCGCTTCATGAACCAGCAGGGCACAGCGGAGCCGGCCGATGCGCCCTGGGGGCCGATGCGCCTGCTCTACCTGCAGTACGCCAGCGATCCGATCACCTTCTTCGACCATCGCTACGCCTGGCGCCGCCCCGACTGGCTGGCCGAGCCGCGCGGGCCGGATGTATCGCCGTCGCTACGCTGGTTCCCGCTGGTAACCATGTTGCAGCTGGCGGTGGACATGGCGGTGACCACGCCGACGCCGCCCGGCTACGGCCACGTCTATGCGCCGGCCGACTATGTCGATGCCTGGCGCCTGGTCAGCAGCCCGCCCGGCTGGAATGCCGACGCGCTGCAGCGCCTCAAGCTGCAGCTGACCCACGAACAGGCCCGCGCCGGCGAGCAGGACAGCAACGAAGCCGCCTACGACAACCGCGGCGGCTGAACCGGCCGGCGCACCTGGCGACGCCGCGCCCGCGGCCTTAGCCGTCGCCAGCCCAGCAGCACGCCGCTCAGGCTGATCACCAGCGCACCCGCGCTGAAGGCCAGCAGCAGGCCGTCGCGCAGCAGCGGCCGCTGCAGCAAGGGCAGCCAGTCCCAGCTGTGCAGCAGCTTGAACGCCCAGCGCACGGCACGCCGGCGCTGATCCAGCTGTTCGATGACGGCACCGCTGTAGGGATCGACGTGCAGCCAGGTCGTGGCCGGATCGTCGAAGCGCACCCGCAGCAGCGGCAAGCGGCGCGGTAGATGGCTGTATAGGCTTGGCTCGCTGCGAGCGTAGTAATGGAAATCCTCCTGTTCCAGCCACTCGAAGTGCAGCGACTGCTCCGGCCAGGCCTCGCGGACCTGGCGCTCCAGTACCGCGCGCTCAAGGTGTTCCTGCGCAGGCCCGGCGGACGCCGCGGGCAGAATGCGCGTCTCGCCCCTGGCATCGAGGCCGACCAGATAGGGCTGATTGCCGAGCATATGCCACTGCAGTTCCACCGCTTCGAAACCAGCCGCGCGGAATCGGGCCAGCGAGGAGGCCAGATCCGCATCCAGCGCTTCAGCGTTTAGCGGCGCTTGCCGCAGCGCGGCGGCATCGATGCTCGAGCGTTTCTCGAACAGCCCCCAGGGCTCCATCGACAGCATGCCGCTGACCAGCCAGACCAGCAGCACGACGCCGACCAGCAGCCCGCCGACGTGGTGCACACGGCTGGCGCCAGCCGGGTAGGGCGAGTGCGATCCGTTGCGGTAGCGCCCGGTGAAGCGCCAGCGCAGCAGGCCGATCAGCATGCCCAGCAGCACCAGCACCGCGCCGAGCAGGGCGCCATAGACCAGCAGCGGCGACCAGGCGGCCTTCGGCATCACCTCGCGCAATGGATAGAGCCAGTGCAGCCAGGCGCCCAGCAGGTTCCAGGCCCGCTCGTGGGCGCTGGCATCGCGCACCACCAGCCCGCTGTGGCTGGAGACGTAGAGCAGGTGCCGTTCGGCATCCTCGGCCTGGACCCGATACAGCGGGCGCTCGCGGGCCAGCGCATGGTTGCGCGTCCAGGCATCTTCTTCGACCTGATCGAGCAGGCGCACGTCAGCCCCCTGGGTGAAATGCCGCGCGCTGGCCAGCGCCTCGGCAGGGCCGATGCGCTCGATGCGCCGACCGCTGCGCGCGTCCACCGCCAGCAGCGGTCCGTCGCCGTAGTCCAGCAGGTAGCGCGGCGAGCCGCCGGCACCGGTCAGGCGCAGGCTGAGCGGGGTACGCGGATCGCCGCTGGCGGCAAGCGCCGCACCCGGCGCGATGCAGCAGCCGGCATCCAGCGGTGCCAGTCGCGCCAGATGCTCGGCCGGTGTCAGCTTGGGATAGCCGACGAAGAGCATCACCACGCCGCTGACGACCCAGGCCAGGACGAACAACCCCAGGGCGATGCCGAGCCAGCGATGCATCAGGTACAGATAACGCTTCATGCCGGTCAGAAGTCCAAGGTCACGGCGGCATACAGCGCGCGGCCATCGCCCGGCGCATGCAGGGTCTGCGCGCCGTCGTACCAGACGTATTCGTGGTAGCGGTCGGTGAGGTTCTTCAGCTGCAGGTCGACGGCCAGCTGCTCGGTCAGCTGGTAGCTGGCGCCCAGGTTGAACAGCACGTAACCGCCGTACTTGCCCTGGGTGTTCTCGCGCTCGAGGTAGTAATCGGTCTGGCCGTTGAGCCAGGCGCTGAGCTGCAGGTCCGGCGTCGCCTGATAGCTGCTGCCGGCCGAGTAAAGGCGCCGCGGCACATGATCGATCTCCTGGCCCTGGCTGGCCGGCAGGCTGGGGTCGGCCTTTTCGATCTCGGAGAACTGCCAGGAGTGCGCCAGCCACAGATTCAGAGCGCTGGCAGGGTAGAGGTTGAGCTGGGCGTCGTAGCCCCAGCGACGGGTCTGCCCGAGGTTTTCCGATTCGCCACTGGGATCGTTGAGCCGGCGCCGCACCTCGTCCGTGGCGACCTGCTCCCAGTAGGCGACGCGGCCGTCGAGCCAGTGCACCGGGCTGAACTTGATGCCGGTTTCCCAGCCGTCATTGATCGACGGCGAGAGATCGCTGGTGCGCGGCGGCACCTTGTAGGCGGCCGCGCCGGTACCGATCTGGAAGGTCCGCCCCCAGTTGCCATACAGGCTCAGCTGCTCGATGGGGGTGTAGATCAGGCTGATCTTCGGCTGCTCGATGCTGCCGTAGTCGTTGATCGCGTAATCGTTGCCACTGAGCTCGTCGGTGAAGTCACCCCGAATGCGGTCGACGCGAAATGCCGGGATGATCTTCAGCGATTCCACCGGCTGGATCACCGCCTGCAGGTACGCGCCGTAGCTGTCGTAGTCGAAGCGCTGGTCGCGGGTCTGGGTCACGACCTGGCGCTCGACAGTGGTGTAGCGCTCGCTGCGGTTGCGCTGCTGCTCGGTGTCCAGCCCGCCTTCGAGGGCCAGGTCATGGAGCCAGGACACATCCGGCCGGTAGGTCAGCGAAGTGCGCGCGCCGTAGTGCTTCTCTTCGGTCGAACGGCGCTGTTGCGGCTGGGCCTGGGAGAAACGCACCCAGCGGTCGTCATCCAGGGTGTTGAGCCAGACCTTGGTCGCCCAGCTGAGGTCGCTGGCCAGCTGGCTGTCCAGATGCAGGCTGAGCTGGTTCATGCGCCGCTCACCCATGTCGCTGGCCGACAGCGCATAGGACTGGCGGGGCGAGTGCCGTGCGTCCTCACGGGACAGGTACCCCGGCTCGTCCGCTTCGGCCTCGTAGTGCCGGGCGATCAGGCCCAGGCGCCAGTTGCCGGCGTCCGGCGAGTAGAACCATTTGCCGGACAGGCTGGTGCGCTCGCTGCCGGCATGGTCGCGGTAGCCATCGCTCTTCTGTTGCCCGATGAAGTAGTTCTGCGTCCAGTTGCCGCTTTCGATGCCTTTGGCCAGCTGCAGCTCCTGCGTGTCGTAGCTGCCGTAGCGCAGCCGCGCCTTGCCGTAGTCGCCACCGATGCGCGACTGCACGGCGACGTTGCCGGCGATGTTGTACAGGCCGTAGCGCGGATCGTTGGTACCGCGCACCACCTCGATGCCGTCGATCTCCAGCGGGAACAGCATGTCCAGATAGGGCATGTTGCCGTCATTGCTGTTGCTCGGGATGCCGTCGATCAGCAGCTTGACCGCGTTGACCTCGCCCTCGCCATTGAAGCCACGAAAGGACAGCTTGCCGGAGCTGGTGCCCTGGCCGAACTCGGTGAGCATCACCCCCGGCGCACGACGGAACAGCTCCCAGCTATAGAGCACCGGCTGCTGTTCGAGGATGTCGCTGCCCAGCAGGTCCACCGAGCTGACCACGCTGCTGGTCGGCAGGCCACCACCCGACTGGGTGGCGGTGACGGTGCTGCTGCCCAGCGAAAGCGCGGAGGCGGCGCTATCGGCAAGGCTTGCCGGCAGATAGGCAGCGGCGATGACCGCGATGAACAAACGGGGCAGCGCAGGGCGCCGCGAAGGGTGCGCAGGATGGTCGAGCATCTCGCATGTTCCTTGTGCAACAGACAGAGCCGTACGGCGAATGGCCGCAGGCAGACGCCAACACGCAACCATCGGCAGGTGCAGGCAGTTCAGGCGTGGCAACGAGGGGTGACGCCGGCGGCGTCAGGCGAGGGGAGAAGCGCGAGGGTTGAGGGCCGGCCACTGTTGCCGTGGCGACGGTCGATGGACGCGTGATTCGGCGAGCCGGGTCAGCTGGCCGGCGGTGTGTTGCGGCAGTTGCGGCGCTGCACCGGGCAGCGCCGCCAGCCCCACCGAACCGGCACAGCAGCAGCAAGGCGGCATCCCGCCGTGCGCGCCATGGGTGCCCGAATCATGCTCGCCATGGACTGCCGGCGGGTGCAGCGCATGCGCCTGCTGCACCTGCGCCTGCATCAGCGGGCAATGCCCACTCCAGCCGAGCAGCCGCTTGGCATCCGCCGGCAACAGGCCAGACAGCGGCATGCTCAGCAGATGGATCAGCAGTGCCAGGCTGGCGAGCCAGGCGGGGAGGCGGCGGCGTGTCATCGGCGATCCGATCAGGCGCAGGTGCGAATGGCGTTCATGATAGGAACGACTCTCAGCAAAAAGAGTTGAGCAAACTCAAGAATGTTTGCAGAGAGGCCTGCAGACAGGTTCGCTGCGCGGCGAACCTCGCTACGCAGCGAACCGTAGAGCTCAGCGGGCGTCGAGCAGCGCCTGGGCAGCATCGGCCGGCTGGCCGGCGAGCTGCCGCTGGGCCTGCTTCTGCTGCTTGTAGGCCAGGGCAGCGGCCGGTACCGGCGTAACCGTGCCGGTTTCCAGCCACTTCTTCAGGCGGTTGGCGTCAGCCATGTGGGTGTACTTGCCGAACGCGTCGAGCACCACGAAGGCCACCGGCCGCTGCTTCATGGTGGTGCTCATCACCAGGCAATGGCCGGCTGCATTGGTGAAGCCGGTCTTGCTCAACTGGATGTCCCAGTTGTTCTTGCGCACCAGGGCATTGGTATTGCGAAAGCCCAGCGTGTAGTTGGGCTTGCGGAAGGCCACGGTCTTCTCGTCGGTGGTGCTGAACTGCTGGATCAGCGGGTACTGGCGACTGGCGCGAATCAGCTTGACCAGGTCGTTGGCGCTGGAGACGTTGCGCTCGGAAAGGCCGGTGGGCTCGACGTAGTGCGTACGGCTCATGCCTAGCGCCCGGGCCTTGGCGTTCATCGCCTGGATGAATGCCGCATAGCCGCCCGGATAGTGGTGGGCGAGGCTGGCGGCCGCGCGGTTCTCGGAGGACATCAGGGTCAGCAGCAGCATCTCTCGGCGGCTGATCTCGCTGCCGATGCGCACCCGGGAGTAAACGCCCTGCATCTCCTTGGCATCGCGGATGGTCACCGGTAGCGCCTGGTCCAGCGGCAGCTTGGCATCCAGCACCACCATGGCGGTCATCAGCTTGGTCACCGAAGCGATCGGCACGACCATGTCGGGATTGCTGGAATAGAGCACCTCGTTGGTGTTCAGGTCGACCAGCAGGGCGCTGCCCGAGGCGAGCTCCTGAACCATCGGCCTGGCCGCCTGGGCATGAATCACCGGCAACGAGGCCAGGCAGGCGAACAACAGGCTGGCCACCGTACGACGCAATTTCACGATTGGATTTCCCCGCTGGAAAAGGGCGCTGCGGCGCGGGATGCGCCGGACTAAAGCGCTCCGGAACTGTGACGCAGTATAGGGAATCGACGGGCGGCTCGCCTGTTCCCGATGAACGGTTCGTCGGATGTCGACCAGCGCGGCGGCCGGCCCGGACACATCTTGATGTGGTCTGCTCGGCGAGCAAAGCCGGCTTCTGGCCGCACCTCTGTAACGTTTCGGGGTCAAACCCACACACTTACCGAGGGGAGGTCCCGCCATGTTCAGCCACAAGCCCACCACCCGCGAAGAAGTCCAACGCGAGATCGACAGCCTGATGCGCGCGCTCGACGAGCTCAAGCACGACGCCGCACGTGACTCGCGCCATCGCCTCAGCGCCCTGCGTTCGCGTGCCGAATCGCTCTGGCACGACCAGCATTGGGACGAGCACTATGCCGATCTGTCCAAGCGCACCCGTGAGGCCAGCCGCGCCGCACGCGACTGTGCCAAGGAACATCCGCTGGGCACGCTGGCCCTGGCGGCCGGTGCCTTTGCCCTGATCGGCTATCTGGTCACCCGCCGCTGACCGACCATGCTCAACGCCGAAACGCCACGCCTCAAGTTCGCCCTGTACGGCGCGCATGACGATCTCGGCAGTGCGCTGCTGGTCGAGCTGCTCAGCCGGCAGCACGAGGCCGTGGCGCTATTGGACGATCTCAATTCGCTGTCTGCCCGGCCGGGCCTGCGGACCAAGCCGGGCGACCCGTTCGATCCGCTGAGCGTCAGCGAAAGCGTGGCAGGTATGGATGCGGTGATCTGTCTGTACCACACGCCGCGCCTGCCCAGCACCGATGCCATCACCGGCGAGTCCGCCCGGCGCGATTTCTACCAGGCGGTGGAAGCGCTGCTGCTCGGGCTTGAGCGTGTCGGCGTCGAGCGGCTGCTGTTGGTCGCCGACTTCCCGGCCATCGAGCGACAGCCGGAGGTCGAGGCCGCCTTGCAGCGGCTGGCCGCGCATCCGCTCAAGTGGACGCTGGTGGATGCGCCCCCGGCCGGCAACCAGCTGACCATCGAGACGTTGGCCGAAGCCGCCGGCAAGGGCGAAACCAATCCCTTTCACGAGCTGCAGCGCATCGCTGCCGGTATCGTGGACGAGTTGGAGCGCCCGCAGCACCTGCATCAGCGCATCCATTTTCGTAGCTAGCCCTTCTGGTCGTCTGGGCGCGGCTTATGGATGCCTGCGCGCGGCGGCCAGCCAATGGCCAGCGGGCATCGGGCCGGCCAAGAGCCTCTCAGCCCAGTTGGCGCCGTAGCTCGGCCAGTACCGGCGCGGTATCCGGGCGCACGCCACGCCAGAGTTCGAAGGCTTCCGCTGCCTGCTCCACCAGCATGCCGAGACCGTCGCGGGTGGTCGCACCCAGCGCCGCGGCCCAGCGGCAGAAGGGCGTCGGCTCGGCGCTGTACATCATGTCGTAGCAGAAGGTGCGGCCGGCAACGATCAGGCTGTCGGCCAAGGGTGGCAGCTCGCCGCCGAGGCTGGCCGACGTGCCGTTGACGATCAGGTCGACCGGTTCGGCAAGCTCGGCGAAGCCGCTCGCCGACAGCGAACCGAGCTCGGCGAACTCCTGCACCAGCTGTTCGGCCCGGCTCGCGGTGCGATTGGCGATGACCAGCGCCGCCGGCCGGTGCGCCAGCAGCGGCTCCAGTACGCCACGCACGGCACCCCCGGCGCCCAGCAGCAGAATGCGGCGGCCGCTAAGGGTCACGCCGGCATTGAGCAGGTCGGCGACCAGCCCGGCGCCATCGGTGTTGTCGCCCAGCAGGCGACCATCCTCCAGCTTCTTCAGGGTATTCACCGCACCGGCGCGGCGCGCACGCTCGGTCAGCTCGTCGGCCATGCGATAGGCCTGCTCCTTGAACGGCACGGTCACGTTGGCACCCAGGCCTTCGCGAAAGAAGTCACGCGCGAACGCGGGGAAGTCATCCAGCGGCGCCAGCAGCGGCTCATAGCTCAGCGCCTGGCCGGTCTGTGCGGCGAACAGCGCATGAATCTGCGGTGACTTGCTGTGGCCGATGGGGTTGCCGAAGACGCCGTAGCGGTCCATCCAATACCTCTGTTTCAAATGGGGGCTGCAGACCCGGTGCGAGACGCATCGACTCCAGCGCCGAAACCTCGGGCCGGATGCCGTCTTCGTTCAGGCGGGCGCGGCGGCCAGCCAGTCACGGTCCTGCAGGAAATACTCGGTCAGCCGCGCTTCCGGCGAGCCCGGCTCGGGGCGCTTGTCATAGCCCCAGGCAACCTGCGGCGGCAGCGACATCAGGATCGATTCGGTGCGTCCACCCGATTGCAGGCCGAACAGGGTGCCGCGGTCGTAGACCAGGTTGTACTCGACGTAGCGGCCGCGGCGCAGCAGCTGGAACTGCCGCTCGCGCTCACCGAACGGGGTGGCCTTGCGCCGCTGTACGATGGGCAGATAGGCCTGAAGATAGGCATCGCCGACCGCACGCATGAAGGCGAAGCTGGTGTCGAAATCCCACTGGTTCAGGTCGTCGAAGAACAGTCCGCCAACGCCGCGCGGTTCGTTGCGGTGCTTGATGTGGAAGTAGCGGTCGCACCACTCCTTGTAGCGCGGATAGACCTCTGCGCCAAAGGGTGCGCAGGCGTCCCGGGCGACTCGGTGCCAATGCACGCAGTCTTCTTCGGCGCCGTAGTAGGGCGTCAGGTCGAAGCCGCCGCCGAACCACCAGACCGGTTCCTCGCCGTCCTTCTCGGCGATGAAGAAGCGCACATTGGCATGGGAGGTGGGCACGTAGGGGTTGTGCGGGTGAATCACCAGCGACACGCCCAGCGCCTCGAAGCTGCGACCGGCCAGTTCAGGCCGATGGGCACTGGCCGATGGCGGCAGGCTGTCGCCGTGCACATGGGAGAAGTTCACCCCGCCTTTCTCGATCAGCGCGCCGTTCTCGATCACCCGCGTCCGGCCGCCACCGCCACCAGGCCGCGTCCAGGCATCCTCGACGAAGCGGGCACCGCCGTCTTCGACCTCCAGGGCGGCGCAGATTCGATCCTGCAGATCCAGCAGATAGGCTTTGACGGCTTCGGTCCTGTCGTTCACGAAATCACCTTGCGAATGACCGCACGCAGCCAGCGGCGCGTGGCTGAGCGGTGCTTGAAACGGGGTCGGCCGGCAAGCATAACATCAGGCCGATTGACGAACGCAGCCCCGGCAGGTTCGATAGGCGCTCTTTCAATGACCAGGAGCCAGACATGTCCCAGCGCATCCAATTCAGCCAGCACGGCGGTCCCGAAGTCCTGGAACAGGTCGATGTGCCCCTCAGCGCGCCGGCTGCCGGCGAGGTGCGCGTCCGCAACCACGCCATCGGCCTGAACTTCATCGACACCTATTTCCGTAGCGGCCTGTACCAGCCGCCAAGCCTGCCGTCCGGTCTGGGCACCGAGGGTGCCGGGGTGGTCGATGCGGTGGGCGAGGGCGTGCAGCATCTGCTGCCCGGTGATCGTGTCGCCTATGCCACCGGTCCGCTGGGTGCCTACGCGGAGTATCACACGCTGCCAGCTCGCCACCTGGTCAAGCTGCCGGACTCCATCAGCTACGAACAGGCTGCCGCGGTCATGCTCAAGGGCCTGACCTGTCAGTATCTGCTGCGTCAGACTCACGTGCTGCAGGCTGGCGAGACCGTGCTGTTCCATGCCGCGGCCGGCGGCGTTGGCTCCATTGCCTGCCAGTGGGCACATGCGCTCGGCGCTCGGCTGATCGGCGTGGTTGGCTCGGCGGAGAAGGCCGCACGCGCCAAGGCGCTCGGTGCCTGGGCGACCATCGACCGTAGCTGCGAAGACGTGGTGCAGCGCGTACTGGAGCTGACCGAAGGCAAGAAGTGCCCGGTGGTCTACGACTCGGTGGGCAAGAACAGCTGGGAGATTTCCCTCGATTGCGTCGCTCCGCGCGGGCTGCTGGTGAGCTTCGGCAATGCGTCGGGTGCTGTCACCGGAGTCAACCTCGGCGTGCTGGCGCAAAAGGGTTCGCTGTTCGTCACCCGCCCGACCCTGGCTGGCTATGCCGACACCCCGGAGCGCCTGCAGGCCATGGCCGACGAGCTGTTCGAGATGATCGGCAGCGGCAAGGTCAAGGTCGAGATCGGCCAGCGCTACGCACTCGGCGATGCCGCCGAAGCGCAGCGCAAGCTGGCAGCGGGGGAAACCACCGGATCGACCATTCTGCTGCCCTGAACACGGTGGCGGCCGCCGCTGCAGGGCAGCCGCGCCGCCATCGATTCGCCCGGGTCAGGCCGGACGAATCACCTCGCCGCTGCGCAGGTCTCGGATGACGCTGGGATTGCGCCGGCCGCCCAGCGCACCATTGAACACGGCGTCTAGCTGCTGCGGGAAATACTGTTCCACCCGCAGCCGCGAACGCGCCGCGGGCCGCCCGGCCGGGTTGGCCGAGGTCGACACCAGCGGCCCGGTCAGCGCGCAGAGGCGCTTGACCAGCGGGTGGTCGGTGACGCGCAGGGCCACGCTGTCATGCCGTCCGGTGATCCACTCGGGCAAGCGGCCGCGGTGCGGTACCAGCCAGGTGTTGGGCCCCGGCCAGGTCCCTGCCAGGCGATCCAACCAGCGCTCCGGCAGGTCATCCAGCAGGAAGTCGAACTGTTCCACGGTGTCCGCGATGAGGATCAGGCCCTTCTCCACGGGTCGCTCCTTGAGCGCCAGCAAGCGCATCACCGCGTCTTCGTCCCACGGGTCACAGCCCACCCCCCAAACCGCTTCGGTCGGATAGGCGATCACCCCGCCAGCCCGGACCACCCGCGCCACCTGCTGCACACGCCAATCGCCAATCATGCCGACCTCTGCCTGGATGAAAAGCCGGCAGTGTACCCAAGGCGCCAGCCGTCGAGCAGGGGGCGATCGGGCCGATTCGCAACAGCCTGCAACAGTGAGTCGGCATCGCCTGGCACCGCCGCGTCCAGCCGATGCCAGCTAGCGCATCAGCACCGACCAGAGTCCGTTGTCGCAGCTGACCTGACCCTCGATCTCCAGCTCGGTCAGTTGTGCCAACACCTGACCCAGCGGCTGATCGAGCGCGGCCGCCAGCGCCTCGCTGCTGCGCGACGCCGCCAGCAGTTCGCGCAGCAATGGGTGATCCGTCTGCGGCGGCTTCGGCGCTTCAGCAGCCAGCGGCGCAAGGCGCTGCCAACCGCGCAGGGCCTGCAGGACATCCTCTACCGACTCCACCAGCGCCGCGCCCTGGCGGATCAGCTGATGGCAGCCGCGTGCGCCGGGATGATGGATCGAACCGGGAATCGCATAGACTTCGCGGCCTTGCTCGGCGGCCAGACGCGCGGTGATCAGCGAACCGCTGGACGGACTCGCCTCGACCACCAGCACGCCCAGCGAAAGGCCGCTGATGATGCGGTTGCGGCGCGGAAAGTTGCTCGCTTGTGGCGGGCAGTCCAGCGGCAATTCGGACACCAGCGCACCGCCATGTTCGACGATCTGCTTGGCCAGGCCGAGATGGCGCTGCGGATACAGCCGTTCAATGCCGGTGCCGAGCACCGCGACGGTCTTGCCGTTTGCATCCAGCGCCCCCTGATGTGCAGCGCCGTCGATTCCCAGCGCCAGTCCACTGGTGATGACGAAACCCGCGCCGGCCAGGCTGCGGGAAAAGGCGCGGGCATTGTCCAGGCCGTTTCGCGAGGCGCGGCGGCTGCCGACTACCGCCAGCTGCGGCCGTTCGAGCAAGGTCGGATCGCCGGCGACGAACAGCAGAGGCGGGGCATCCGGCAGCTCCGCCAGCAGGGCGGGATAGGCCGGATCGTCCCAGCAGATCACATGTCGACCTGGGGCTTGCAGCCAGGCCAGGGCGGCACTGGCCCGCTCGCGAACCTCGCTGCTGCGACGCGGTTCGGCGCAGCTGACCGGCAGACCCAGGGAGCGCCAGGCGCTGGCCGGCGCGCTGAGGGCCGACGCGGCATCGGGGAACGCACTGAGCAACCGCTGCAGGCGCCGCGGACCGAGTTCCGGCAACAGATGAAGGCGCAGCCGGGCTTCAAGCTCGGCGGGGGAAATGGCAGGCATGGAAGACACTCCTTGTCTCCTGGTACCGCATCCTTGCGGTGTTATCGCAGCATGAAAAAGCCCCGCATTCGCGGGGCTTTCTTAGTTCAGGGGTTGCGGACCTTGTCCTTCACCGACAGCGAGCGGGTGGCCTGCAGCACCAGGCCGTAGCTGAGCTTGTCGTAGGTGCGGAACACCATCAGCAGACCGGAGCGCTCGTCCGGGATCTTCACGTTCTCGCCGGTCACGCGATCGCGCACGGTTTCGCCGGTCTTGTACACCGCCAGCACGTTGCCGTCCTGCAGACCGTCACGAGCACCTTTGTTCAGCGTGACCACATCGAACTGGCCGATCTGGGTGACGCCGCGCGGCACATCCAGAATCACGCCTTCGACCTGGGTGGACGGGGCGCTCGGCATAAAGGTGGAGTTGACCGCGCGCTCCTCGCCCGGGAACAGGCGATCACCGATGCGCGCTTCCTGGGTGGTCCGGGTCAGTTGCATGGTGGCGATGTCGCCTTCGATCTCGACGATCTCGACGGAGCCGACATCATCAGCGTTGATGCCGAGGAATTCACCGGTGTCCGGGTCGACGTAGGTCTTGCCCTGGCGGAAGATGCCGTAGGCCGGCATGTTCGCTTCGAACGCGCCGCGACCATAGATGCGATCGCCGGCGCCGCTGATCACGCGCTCGGCATTGCCGGCGACGATGTACGGAGCGCCTTGGAACTGCTCGGCAGTGTCGATGATGCGGTTGCTCAGCAGGAAGCTGTTGATCGCTTCCAGCGGGATGGTCGGGATGGCCTCGGCCATCGGCGTGGTGCGTACGGTTGGCGACAACTTGATGGTGCCGCGCGAGGTACCGCGGTCCAGCACCAGTCGCGGTTGGCCGTCGACATAGACCAGGCTCAGGGTGTCGCCGGGATAGATCAGGTGAGGGTTGGCGATCTGCGGGTTGGCATGCCACAGCTCCGGCCATTTCCACGGCTCGCGCAGGAAGCGGCCGGAAATGCCCCAGAGTGTGTCGCCCTTCACCACGGTATACCGCTCCGGATGATTGTCCTTGAGCTGCACCGCGGCCTGGGCGAGCCCGCCGACCGCCACCAGCAGCAGGGCGAGTAGTGATTTCCTCATGTGGTGAATCCCTTTATTATGTGCCTTCACGTGAAGCGCCCTAGCGCCGCGGACCCATTTGGAACGCGGCATTAAGCCGTTTTCCATGCTGCTCGGCATCTTAGCAGCGGCTTTTGACTTTATTCCATAAGTGCATCACAAACGCATATGGCCATTCTGAACATCCTTGAATTTCCCGATCCGCGGCTGCGCACCATCGCCAAACCGGTGGACGTGGTCGATGACGGCATCCGTCAGCTGGTCGACGACATGTTCGAAACCATGTACGAAGCGCCGGGCATCGGCCTGGCCGCGACGCAGGTCAATGTGCACAAGCGCGTGGTGGTGATGGACCTGTCCGAGGACCGCTCCGAACCGCGGGTTTTCATCAACCCGGAATTCGAACCGCTCACCGACCAGATGGACCAGTACCAGGAAGGCTGCCTGTCGGTACCCGGCTTCTACGAGAACGTCGATCGTCCGCAGAAGGTGCGCATCAAGGCGCTGGACCGCGACGGCAAGCCCTACGAGCTGATCGCCGAAGGACTGCTGGCGGTGTGTATCCAGCACGAGTGCGATCACCTCAACGGCAAGCTGTTCGTCGACTACCTGTCCAGCCTCAAGCGCGACCGGATCAAGAAGAAGCTGGAAAAGATCCACCGCCAGCAGGCTTGATTCCCGAACCTCAAAGGCTTGCTACGGCAAGCCTTTTTCTTAGCGAGTCCCCATGACCCAGCCCTTGCGCATCGTTTTCGCCGGCACTCCGGAATTCGCCGCCCAGCACCTGCAGGCCCTGCTCGATGCGGGCAAATCGATCGTTGCGGTCTATACCCAGCCGGACCGCCCGGCCGGGCGCGGCCAGAAGCTGATGCCCAGCCCGGTCAAGCAGCTCGCCGTGCAGCACGACATTCCGGTGCTGCAACCGCAGACACTGCGTGATCCGGCGGCTCAGGCGGAGCTGGCCGCGCTGCAGGCGGACCTGATGGTGGTCGTGGCCTACGGTCTGATCCTGCCGCAGGCGGTGCTCGACCTGCCGCGCCTGGGCTGTATCAACAGCCATGCCTCGCTGCTGCCCCGCTGGCGTGGTGCCGCGCCGATCCAGCGCGCCATCGAAGCCGGCGACAGCGAGTCCGGGGTCACCGTGATGCAGATGGAAGCGGGCCTGGATACCGGTCCGATGCTGCTCAAGGTCAACACACCGATCAGTGACGAAGACACCGGCGGCTCGCTGCACGACCGTCTCGCCTTGCTCGGCGCGCACGCCGTGGTACAGGCCGTCGACGCCCTGGCCGCCGGCACCCTGACGCCCGAAGTGCAGGACGACAGCCTGGCCACCTATGCGCACAAGCTGAGCAAGGACGAGGCGCGCGTAGACTGGACCCGCCCGGCAGTCGAGCTGGAGCGGCTGATTCGCGCCTTCAACCCCTGGCCGATCTGCCACAGCACGCTGAACGGCGAAACGCTGAAGATTCACGCCGCACGCCTCGGCGAAGGCCGCGGCGTGCCCGGCCTTATCCTCGACGCGAGCAAGGCAGGGCTGACCGTTGCCTGCGGTGAAGGCGCGCTGTCGCTGACTCGCCTGCAATTGCCCGGTGGCAAGCCGCTTGGCTTCGGCGACCTGTATAACAGCCGCCGTGAGCAGTTCGCCCCCGGCCTGGTTCTCGGCCAATGAATCCGCGCCTGGCGGCGGCCCGTGCGCTGAGCGTCGTGCTGTCGGGCAAGGCGTCTCTGGGCAGCAGCCTGCCGGAGGTCCTCGGCAAGGTGGACGCCCGTGATCGCGGGCTGACCCAGGAACTGGCCTTTGGTACCGCGCGCTGGCAGCCGCGCCTGGCGGGGCTGGCCAACAAACTGTTGCAGAAGCCGTTCAAGGCCGCCGACCGCGATGTCGAAGCATTGCTGCTGGTCGGCCTCTATCAGCTGCTGCATACCCGTATTCCGGCCCATGCCGCCATCGGCGAAACCGTCGGCTGCGTGGACAAGCTGAAGAAGCCCTGGGCCAAGGGGCTGCTCAATGCCGTGCTGCGCCGCGCCCAGCGCGAAGGTGAAGCACTGCTGGCCGAACTGGAACACGATCCGGTGATTCGCGTGGCCCACCCACGCTGGCTGCAGAAGACCCTCAAGGCACACTGGCCCGAGCACTGGGAAGCCATCTGCGCGGCGAACAATGCGCATCCGCCGATGATGCTGCGGGTCAACCGCCGTCAGACCAGTCGAGACGTCTACCTGACCGAGCTGCAAACCGCCGGTATCGACGCCTTCCCCTGCGAATTCAGCGAAGACGGCATCCGACTCGCCAGCCCCTGCGATGTGCAGCAGCTGCCCGGCTTCGCCGAAGGACGGGTCAGTGTGCAGGACGAAGCCGCGCAGCTGGCCGCCGGGCTGCTCGATCTGGCGCCCGGCCAGCGCGTGCTGGACGCCTGCTGCGCTCCGGGCGGCAAGACCTGCCACCTGCTCGAGCGCGAGCCGCAGCTGGCCGGGCTGGTTGCGCTGGACCTCGAGCCCAAGCGCCTGGCGCGGGTACGGGAGAATCTCGAGCGTCTGCAGCTCGATGCCGAGCTGCTCGCCGCCGATGCGCGCGCCACCGCGCAGTGGTGGGATGGCAAACCGTTCCAGCGCATCCTGCTCGACGCACCCTGCTCGGCCACCGGCGTGATCCGCCGCCATCCGGACATCAAGCTGACCCGCCAGGCCGAGGACATCGCTCCACTGGCCGCACTGCAGGGCGAGATGCTCGATGCACTGTGGCCGACCCTGGAAGTCGGCGGCGTGCTGCTCTATGCCACCTGCTCGGTGCTGCCGACCGAGAACCGCGAGGTGATCGGTGCCTTTCTCGCACGCACCCCCGGCGCGCGCGAACTGGACCTGCCGGCCGGCTTCGGCCTGACGCAGCCCCACGGTCGCCAGCTGCTGCCGCAGCAGGACGGCCACGACGGCTTCTACTATGCCAAGCTGATCAAGATCGCAGCTCAACCGCGTGGCCATCATCAGTAAGCCGAACCCGGGCCGGCCAGGCTCGACCCCAACATGGACGCGGCAGCGGATGGCTGCCGCTCAGGAGTGACCGCGTGAAGATCATCATCCTCGGTGCCGGTCAGGTCGGCGGCACCCTCGCCGAACACCTCGCCAGCGAAGCCAACGACATCACCGTGGTGGACACCGACGGCGATCGCCTGCGCGATCTCGGCGACCGCCTGGACATCCGCACCATTCAGGGCCGCGGCTCGTTTCCCACCGTGCTGCGCCAGGCCGGCGCCGATGACGCCGACATGCTGGTGGCGGTGACCAACAGCGACGAAACCAACATGGTCGCCTGCCAGGTCGCCTACACGCTGTTTCACACGCCGACCAAGATAGCCCGGGTGCGCGAGGCGGCCTATCTGGTGCGCTCGGGTCTGTTCAACAACGAAGCCATTCCGGTGGACGTGCTGATCAGCCCGGAACAGGTGGTGACCAATTACATCAAACGCCTGATCGAGCATCCCGGCTCGCTGCAGGTGATCGACTTCGCCGGCGGCAAGGCGCAGCTGGTGGCAGTACGCGCCTATTACGGCGGCCCGCTGGTGGGCCAGGAGCTGCGCCAGCTGCGTCGTCACATGCCCAACGTCGACACCCGCGTGGCGGCCATCTTCCGCCGCAACCACGCGATCCTGCCGCAGGGCGACACGGTCATCGAGGCCGATGACGAGGTGTTCTTCATCGCTGCCCGCGGCCACATCCGTGCCGTGATGAGCGAGATGCGCCGGCTCGACGAGAACTACAAGCGCATCGTCATCGCCGGTGGCGGGCACATCGGCGAGCGGCTGGCCGAGGCCATCGAGAGCCGCTACCAAGTCAAGATCATCGAGATGAACCCGGCACGCTGCCGCTACCTCTCCGACACCCTGGACAGCACCATCATCCTGCAGGGCAGCGCTTCGGACCGCGACCTGCTGGTGGAAGAGAACATCAACGAGGCGGACGTGTTCCTCGCCCTGACCAACGACGACGAGGCCAACATCATGTCCTCGCTGCTGGCCAAGCGGCTCGGTGCGCGCAAGGTGATGTGCATCATCAACAACCCGGCCTACGTCGACCTGGTGCAGGGCGGCGAAATCGACATCGCCATCAGCCCGCAGCTGGCCACCATAGGCACCCTGCTGACCCACGTGCGCCGCGGCGATATCGTCAGTGCACACTCGCTGCGCCGCGGCGCGGCCGAAGCGATCGAGGTGATCGCCCACGGCGACCCGCGCTCGAGCAAGGTGGTGGGTCGCGCCATCGAGCAGATTGCGCTGCCGCCAGGCACCACCATCGGCGCAGTGATCCGCGACGACCAGGTACTGATCGCGCACGATGACACCCGAATTGAGTCCGGCGACCACGTCATCCTGTTCCTGGTGGACAAGAAGCACATTCGCGACGTGGAGCGCCTGTTCCAGGCCGGTCTGACCTTCTTCTGAAGCACGCCGCTTTTACCCGAACGGCCCGCCTTATGGTGGGCCGTTTTGTTTTCTCAATCAGAAAAACCGCAGCTCCGTTTCGGCGGGTTTTCCATCATCCCCTTCGATTGCGTCAGATCGCGCCAGATGGGCTCAGATTTCCATTTTATGGCCAGCTTTTGTACCCTCCAGAATGACCGCTCCGTCAGGGCTTCGATTGAAGAAAGCTATGACCGCCGTAACGTTCACGGCACCTTGTCGCTTCGCAAGCGTCCTTTACTACGGTCAACGCAGTTACCACTCCTAGACAAATAACGATCCGATTCCTCGGGTCTCTACAAGGAACAGGAGAAACTCCCAATGAGGAACAGCCCCATCACGACAAGCCCCCGCCGGCTGCTGATCGCCTGTGCCGCCCTGGCCAGCATCGGTTTCGCCAGCGTCACCCAGGCCGATACCCTGGAAAAGATCAAGGACAGCAACAGCGTCCGCATCGGCTACGCCAACGAGACGCCTTTCGCCTATACGGCGCTGGATGGCAGTGTCACCGGCGAGTCGCCGGAAATCGTGCGCAAGGTCTTCGAGCGCATGGAGATCGGCACCATCAAACCGGTGCTCACCGAATGGGGCTCGCTGATCCCCGGCCTGCGCGCCGGGCGCTTCGACCTCATCGCCGCCGGCATGTACATCACCCCGGAACGCTGCAAGCAGGTGCTTTTCACCGACCCGCATTACCGCCTGCTCGACACCCTGCTGGTGGCCCAGGGCAACCCGAAGGAGCTGCGCAGCTACGAGGACATCGCCGGCAACCCCGAGGTGAAGATCGCCATCATGTCCGGCACGGTGAACCTGGGCTATGCGCGCAAGGCCGGCATCAAGGATTCGCAGATCCTCCAGGTACCGGATACCACCTCCCAGCTGCAGGCGGTACGCAGCGGCCGCGCCGATGCCGCCATCGGCACCCAGCTGACCATGCGCGGGCTGGCGGCCAAGGCCAGTAACGATGTCGAGGCCATTGCCGACTTCGAGGACGATCCCGCGCGCGCCGGCTATGGTGCGCTGGCCTTCCGCCCGCAGGACGAAGCCCTGCGCGATGCAGTGAATGCCGAGCTCAAGCAGTGGCTGGGCAGCGAGGAGCATCTGAAAGCCGTGGAACCGTTCGGCTTCGACCGCTCCAACCTGACCGACAAGACCGCCGCCGAGCTCTGCGGCGCCTGAAGCCCGTCGGGCGGCCGGTTTGCTGCGCCGACCCGCCGCCCGCCTGCGAACGCTGACCAAGGCTGCGCCGCCGCTTGCGCAGCCTCGCTCAGCGCTCCGGACAACCGGATAGCGCCACCATGATCGAACTGCTCCCCCTGTTGCTGCAGGGCACCTGGGTCACCGTCAAGGTGACTGTCTTCGGTTCCCTGCTGGCCATCGCCTGCGCGCTGATCGCCGCGCTGGCCCGGCTCTCGCCATTGGCACCATTGCGCTGGCTGGCCGTCATCTACGTCGAGGTGTTCCGTGGCTCGTCGCTGCTGGTCCAGCTGTTCTGGCTGTACTTCGTGCTGCCGCTGCCACCGTTCAACGTCGAGATGAGCGCCTTCGCCGTGGCGGTGGTCGGCCTGGGCCTGAACATCGGTGCCTACGGCGCCGAGGTGCTGCGTGGCGCGATCCGCTCGGTGCATCGCGGCCAGCACGAGGCCTGCCACGCGCTGAACATGACGCCGCTGACCCGCATGCGCCGGATCATCCTGCCGCAGGCGCTGCTGGCGGCGATTCCGCCCGGCACCAACCTGTTGATCGAACTGCTGAAGAACACTTCGCTGGTGTCGCTGATCACCCTGTCGGACCTGGCCTTCCGCGCCCGGCAGCTGGACCAGGCGACCCTGATGACCCTGGAGATCTTCGGCCTGGCGCTGGTGATCTACTTCGTTCTCGCCCAGACGATCAACTTCGCCATGCGCAGGCTGGAACAGCGCCTGGCCCGTGGCCGGATGCGCGGAGGCCTGACATGAATTTCTTCGACTGGGAATTCGCCCGCGAAATCCTGCCACGGCTGCTGGACGCCTCGCTGACCACCATCGGCATCGCCCTGGCCGGCTTCGCCATCGCCGTGGTGCTCGGCCTGTTTCTCGCCATCGGTCGGCGCAGCCGCCACCGCTGGCTGTCCTGGCCGGTCACCGGACTGATCGAATTCATCCGCAGCACCCCGTTACTGATCCAGGTGTATTTCCTGTTCTACGTCTTCCCCAATTACGGCCTCAACCTCAGCGCCATGCAGGCGGGGATCATCGGTATCGCGCTGCACTACGCCTGCTACACCGCCGAGGTCTACCGCGCCGGCCTGGACGCGGTACCGCGCTCGCAGTGGGAAGCGGTCACCGCGCTGAACATGAAGCCCTGGACCGCCTACCGCGACGTGATCCTGCCGCAGGCGCTGCGCCCGGTACTGCCGGCGCTGGGCAACTACCTGATCTCGATTCTCAAGGACACGCCGGTGCTGTCGGCGATCACCGTGGTGGAAATCATGCAACGAGCCAAGAACATCGGCTCCGAGAGTTTCCGCTACCTGGAGCCGATCACCATGGTCGGCGTCTTCTTCCTCATTCTCAGCCTCGGCCTCGCCTGGTGCGTGCGCCGCCTGGAAAACCGCATGGAGCTGGCCCGATGAATACGCCAATGCCCGCCACAGAAGAATCGAACACCGCCGCCATGGCGGCCGCAGCGCCGCCGCAGCCAATGGTGCGTTTCGCCAGCGTGACCAAGCGCTATGGCGAGCTGACCGTACTGGAGGGGCTCGACCTTGATATCCAGGAGGGCGAGAAGGTTGCCATCATCGGCCCCAGCGGCTCGGGCAAGTCGACCCTGCTGCGGGTGCTGATGACCCTGGAAGGCATCGACGACGGGCTGATCGAAGTGGACGGCGAACCCCTGACCCATATGCCCGACGGCCATGGCCGACTGGTCCCGGCCAACGCCCGTCATCTGCGCCGGGTGCGCGGCAAGGTCGGCATGGTGTTCCAGAGCTTCAACCTGTTCCCGCATATGAACGCGTTGCAGAACGTCATGGAAGCCCCGGTTCAGGTGCTCGGACTGAGCAAGCGCGAGGCGCGCGAACGGGCCGAGGAGCTGCTGGCGATGGTCGGCCTGGAGGACAAGCTGGAGCATTTCCCGGCGCAGCTGTCCGGCGGCCAGCAGCAGCGCGTGGCAATTGCGCGGGCGCTGGCCATGCGACCCAAGGTGATGCTGTTCGACGAAGTCACCTCGGCGCTGGACCCGGAGCTCTGCGGCGAGGTGCTGAGCGTGATTCGCCGTCTCGGCGAGGCGCACAACCTGACCATGCTGATGGTCACCCACCAGATGGGCTTCGCCCGCGAGTTCGCCGACCGCGTATGCTTCTTTCACCAGGGTCGGATCCACGAGCAGGGCAGCCCGGACGCGCTGTTCAACAACCCGCAGGAAGAGCGCACCCGGGAGTTTCTCAGCGCAGTCAACGAAGCCCACTGAGATGCCACGCGGCTGTCACGCGGCGCGCTCAAGATTGCGCGCACCCGCTAAGACCAATGGCGTATGCTGACCATCTTGCCGGGCAGTCGCTTTGCACTACAGTGGAGGGGACTCCCTGGGCGCCCGTGCTCCAATCAAGGTCCGATCATGCTCGAATCGCTGGAAAAGATGCTCTCTCAAGGCATGGACAATCCGATGCTGCGCTTCGGTCTCGGCAAGGGCTACCTGGATGCCGGTCAGCCGGGCAGGGCGGCGCAGCACCTGCGCCGCTGCGTGGAGCTCGATCCGAAGTACTCGGCGGCGTGGAAGCTGCTGGGCAAGGCGCTGCAGGCCGATGGCGACAAGCAGGGCGCCCACGAGGCCTGGGAAAGCGGCATCGCCGCAGCGAACGCTCGCGGCGACAAGCAGGCGGAAAAGGAAATGAGCGTCTTTCTGCGTCGGCTCGACCGCCTGACGCCTGACTGAGCGCCCGCTCAGTCCTCGCGCAGGAACTGCAGGCCGATCCCCTCGGCATCGACCCGCATCACCACCATCCGCAGTTCCGGCGCTGGAATCGGCAGGTCCTGAACCTGACCGGTCACCTCGTCGCCAGGCTTCAGCACTACCAACTCCGGATGCCGCACATAGACGCCACCATCGGACAGGTCGCGGGTGTGGGCGAACACCTCGCCGAAGGCCGGATGGGTGATGCGGATACGGCACTTCATGTTGGTACGTGGATGCTGACGCTGGTTGCGCATGGGTTCGTCCTTGTTGGTTCTTGTTCTGGCCTGATCAGTACCAGCGCTTTTCGCCGGCGGGGCGCTTCTTGAAGCGCTTCATCGTCCACATGTACTGGCTGGGGTAGGCCCGCACGTACTTCTCGATCATCGCGCTCATGGCCGCCACGCCGGTTTCGGCGTCCTCGCTATACATCCCTTCGGGCGCCGCCTCGAGGATCACCTTGTAGCCCGAACCGTCCTCCAGGCGCAACGCGTGAAGAAAAACGCCGACCGCCTTGCCGCCGGCGAGCATGCCGGGCACGAACTTGCTGGTCAGCGCCTGGGTGGCGAAGAAAGGCACGAATAGCCCGCTGCCTTCGCTCGGTTCCGGATCGGCCGGGATGCCAACCGCACCACCACGACGGACTTCCTTGATCACGCTGAGGATGCCTTCCCGGGTCGAGGGCGCGACCCGGTTGCCCAGCTGCACGCGCTGCTGCTGCAGCAACTCGTCCACCGCCTTCAGCTTCGGCGGCCGGTAGAAGATGATCGGCTTGCACTGCGCGCAGTAGAAATGGTTCAGCACTTCCCAGTTTCCCAGGTGGCTGGTGATACCGACCACCCCCTTGCCAGACGCCAGCGCCGCCTGCAGCACCTCGAGGCCTTCGACTTCGCGAATCAGCCCGAGGGTCTTCTCAGCCGGCCAGATCCAGGCGCAGGCGCTTTCGGTGAAGGCCATGCCGGTCTGCCGCAGCGTCTTTCCGAGCAGCACATCCAGTTCGGCGGCACTCAGCTCGGGAAAGCACTTGTGCAGGTTGATCCGCGCCACCTCGCGCGAGCGGTTCGGCAGCTTCCACATCAGCCAGCCGATCACCGAACCCAGCCCCTGCACCATGCGCCAGGGCAACCGGGCGAAGAGTCGCAGGGAACCGACGACCAGGGCACCTTTGAGCTTTTCCACACCGCACTCCGAAATTTTCAGGTCGCCTAGTCTACCTGCATCGGGCGGCGGCGTTCAGGCGCGACGCTAGCAATGGCGCATATCTTGGTGGCATACGGCTTAATCGCCGCCGACCAGCGCGGCATGCCGTTCGCAATCGATCAGATGGTCCATCACCATGCCGCACGCCTGCATGTAGGCATAGCAGATGGTCGGGCCGACAAAGCTGAAGCCGGCTTTTTTCAGCGCGCGGCTCATGGCCTCGGCCTCGGGCGAGACCGCCGGCACCTGATCCAGGCGCTCGAAGCGGTTGATCTTCGGTTCGCCGCCGACGAAGGACCAGACGAACCCCACCGGATCCTCCAGCTGCAACCAGGCACGCGCGTTGCTGCGCGCCGCCTCGAGCTTGCGCCGGTTGCGGATGATGCCGGGATCCTGCATGCGCTCGTCGATCTCGGCATCGCTCATGCGCGCCAGGCGCTCGGCATCGAAGCCGAACAGCACCTGGCGGTAGCGCTCGCGCTTGCGCAGTACGGTGATCCAGGAAAGCCCCGCCTGAAAGGCCTCGAGCAAGAGGAATTCGAACAGCACCTGCGGATCGCGGGCCGGTACGCCCCATTCGCGATCGTGGTAGTCGATGTACAGCGGATCCGTGCCGCACCAGGCGCAACGTGGCATGTGGTCTCCTTGCGCAGGGCTCGTCCGATGGCCGAAACCATCGCAAGCGCAGCCATGCGGGGGGTATACTTCGAGGCTTTCTGTCGAAGCCCAGCACAGGTGAAATTTTGAGCCAGACTACGCCTGCCGTGCGCACCTTCCAAGACCTGATCCTCGCCCTGCAAAGCTACTGGGCCGAGCAGGGTTGCGTGGTCCTGCAGCCCTATGACATGGAAATGGGCGCCGGTACATTCCACACCGCCACCTTCCTGCGCGCCATCGGTCCCGAGACCTGGAACGCCGCCTACGTCCAGCCTTCGCGCCGCCCGGCCGACGGCCGCTACGGCGAGAACCCCAACCGCCTGCAGCACTACTACCAGTTCCAGGTGGTGCTCAAGCCCAACCCGGACAACATCCAGGACCTGTACCTGGAGTCGCTGCGCCGCATCGGCGTCGACACCTCGGTGCACGACGTGCGCTTCGTGGAGGACAACTGGGAATCGCCGACCCTCGGCGCCTGGGGTCTGGGCTGGGAAGTCTGGCTCAACGGCATGGAAGTCACCCAGTTCACCTACTTCCAGCAGGTCGGCGGCGTCGAGTGCTACCCGGTCACCGGTGAGATCACCTATGGCCTCGAGCGCCTGGCCATGTACCTGCAGGGTGTCGACTCGGTCTACGACCTGATCTGGGCCGACGGTCCGTTCGGCACCGTGACCTATGGCGATGTGTTCCACCAGAACGAGGTGGAGCAGTCGACCTACAACTTCGAGCACGCCAATGTGCCGAAGCTGTTCGAACTGTTCGATTTCTACGAGAGCGAAGCCAACCGGCTGATGGCGGCCGAGCTGCCACTGCCGGCCTACGAGATGGTGGTCAAGGCCTCGCACACCTTCAACCTGCTCGATGCCCGTCGCGCCATTTCGGTCACCGCACGCCAGCAGTACATCCTGCGCGTGCGCAGCCTGGCCCGTTCGATCGCCCAGAGCTACCTGCTGGCCCGCGCCAAACTCGGCTTCCCCATGGCCACCCCCGAACTGCGTGACGAAGTGCTGGCCAAGCTGGAGGCTGCAGAATGAGTGCACTGGATTTCCTCGTCGAACTGGGTACCGAAGAACTGCCACCGAAGGCGCTCGCCAAGCTGGCCGAAGCTTTCTGCGCCGGCATCGAGAAGGGCCTGAAGGACGCCGGCCTGGGCTTTGCCAAGGCCCAGGCCTACGCCGCACCGCGTCGCCTGGCCGTGCTGGTCGAGCAGCTGGCCACCCAGCAGCCGGACCGCAGCATCAACCTCGACGGCCCGCCGATGCAGGCCGCCTTCGACGCCCACGGTGAGCCGACCCAGGCTGCCCTGGGTTTCGCCCGCAAGTGTGGCGTGGACCTGGCCGAAATCGACCGCAGCGGGCCCAAGCTCAAGTTCAGCCGCACCATCGAAGGTCAGCCCGCCACCCAGCTGCTGCCGGGTATCGTCGAGGCTTCGCTGAACGACCTGCCGATTCCCAAGCGCATGCGCTGGGCCGCACGCAAGGAAGAGTTCGTCCGTCCGACCCAGTGGCTGGTGATGCTGTTCGGCGAGCAGGTGATCGACTGCGAGATCCTCGCCCAGCGCGCCGGTCGCGAATCCCGCGGCCACCGCTTCCACAGCCCGGGTCAGGTGCATATCTCAAAACCCTCCAGCTACCTGGAAGACCTGCGCGGCGCCCATGTGATCGCCGACTTCGCCGAGCGCCGCGAGCTGATCGCCAAGCGCGTCGAGCAGCTGGCATCCGAGCAGAACGGCAGTGCCATCGTGCCGCCGGCGCTGCTCGATGAGGTCACCGCCCTGGTGGAGTGGCCGGTGCCGCTGGTCTGCTCGTTCGAGCAGCGTTTCCTCGAGGTGCCGCAGGAGGCGCTCATCTCCACCATGCAGGACAACCAGAAGTATTTCTGCCTGCTGGATGCCAACGGCAAACTGCTGCCGCGCTTCATCACCGTGGCCAACATCGAATCGAAGGACCCCGCGCAGATCGTCTCCGGCAACGAGAAGGTCGTGCGTCCGCGTCTGACCGACGCCGAGTTCTTCTTCAAGCAGGACAAGAAGCAGCCGCTGGAACGCTTCAACGATCGCCTGAAGAACGTGGTGTTCCAGGCCCAGCTCGGCACCGTGTACGACAAGGCCGAGCGCGTCTCGCGCCTGGCCGGGCTGATCGCCGAGCGCACCGGCGGCGACAAGGCGCGCGCCATGCGTGCCGGCCTGCTGAGCAAGGCCGACCTGGCCACCGAGATGGTTGGCGAGTTTCCGGAGATGCAGGGCATCGCCGGCTACTACTACGCGCTCAACGAGGGCGAGCCTGAGGACGTTGCACTGGCGCTGAACGAGCAGTACATGCCGCGTGGCGCCGGTGGCGAGCTGCCGAGCACCCTGACCGGTGCCGCGGTGGCAGTGGCGGACAAGCTCGACACCCTGGTCGGGATCTTCGGCATCGGCATGCTGCCGACCGGCTCCAAGGACCCCTATGCATTGCGCCGCGCTGCCCTCGGCGTGCTGCGCATCCTCATCGAGAAGCAGCTGGACCTGAACCTGGTCGAGGCGGTGAACTTCGCCATCGGCCAGTTCGGTACCCAGGTCAAGTCGGCCGGCCTTGCCGATCAGGTGCTGGAGTTCATCTTCGACCGCCTGCGTGCGCGTTACGAGGACGAGGGCGTCGACGTCGCCGCCTACCTCTCGGTGCGTGCCGTGCAGCCCGGTTCGGCGCTGGACTTCGATCAGCGCGTACAGGCGGTGCAGGCCTTCCGCACCCTGCCGGAAGCCGAGGCGCTGGCCGCGGCGAACAAGCGCGTCTCCAACCTGCTGGCCAAGTTCGAGGCCAAGCTGCCGGAAGCGGTCGAACCGCGCTGGTTCGACAACGCCACCGAGTTCTCGCTGTATTCGGCGATCCAGCAGGCCGAACAGGCCGTGCAGCCGCTGGCCGCCGCACGCCAGTACCGAGAGGCACTGGAGCGTCTGGCGCACCTGCGTGGTCCGGTGGACGCCTTCTTCGAGGCGGTGCTGGTCAATGCCGAAGACGCTTCGGTACGCGCCAACCGTTACGCCTTGCTGGCCCGGCTGAGAGGATTGTTCCTTGGCGTTGCCGATATTTCCGCACTTGGCTAAGCCCGTGAAGCTGATCGTGCTGGACCGCGACGGCGTGATCAACGAGGACTCCGACGAGTACGTCAAGTCGGTGGAGGAGTGGATTCCCATTCCCGGGTCGCTGGAGGCGATTGCGCGGCTGTGCAAGGCCGGCTGGACGGTGGCGGTGGCCACCAACCAGTCCGGCGTGGCGCGCGGCAAGTTCGACCTGAGCACCCTCGGCGACATGCACTTCAAGATGCAGCAGCTGGTGATGGGGCAGGGCGGGCGCATCGACCTGATCGTGCATTGCCCCCACGGCCCGGACGATGGTTGCGACTGCCGCAAGCCCAAGCCCGGGATGTTTCGCACCATCGCCGAGCACTTCGGCCTGGCCGATCTCAAGGGCGTTCCGGTGGTGGGTGACAGCCATCGCGATCTGCATGCCGGCATGCTGCTGGGCGGCGTCCCCTACCTGGTCAGGACCGGCAAGGGCCTGCGCACTCTGGAAGGTACGCTGCCGCCGGGTACGCAGGTATTCGATGACCTGGCCGCCGTAGTCGATCATCTACTCGAGAGTTCTCGATGAGCCTCCTGTTTCCCCTCCGCATCGTGCTGTTCTATTTCCTGCTGGCCTTCACCGCCTTCGTCTGGTGCCTGGTGAGTCTGGTGTTCGCGCCCTTCATGGCGTTTCGCGCCCGCTATCGCTTCGTGGTGCAGAACTGGTGCCGCTGCGCCATCTGGCTGGGCAAGACGCTGGTCGGCCTGCGCTACGAAGTGCATGGAGCGGAGAACGTACCGGCGCGTCCCTGCGTGATCCTGGCCAAGCACCAGAGCACCTGGGAGACCTTCTTTCTTTCGGCCTACTTCGAGCCGCTGACCCAGGTGCTCAAGCGCGAGTTGCTGCGGGTGCCGTTCTTCGGCTGGGCGATCATGCTGCTCAAGCCCATCGCCATCGACCGCGACAACCCAAAGGCGGCGCTGCGCCAGGTCGCCAAGCAGGGTCACGAGCGACTGGAGCAGGGCGCCTGGGTGCTGATCTTTCCGGAAGGTACCCGTGTACCGGTCGGCCAGCCGGCCAAGTTCTCCCGCAGCGGCGCGGCGCTGGCAGTCAATGCCGGACTGCCGGTGCTGCCGATCGCCCACAACGCCGGCTTGTTCTGGCCCAAGGCAGGGTGGGGCAAGCGCCCCGGCACCATCCAGGTGGTCATCGGCCCGCCGATGATGGCCGAGAGCGAAGGCCCGCGCGCTGTCGCCGAACTCAACCAGCGCGCCGAAGACTGGGTCAACGCGCAAGTCAGTCAGCTCGAAGTAGAGGGTCGTCCGACCCACTGATCAACGCCGGGGCCGGCAGGGACGCCCGCCCAACCTAGCGAGTCCCTATGCAGCAAATACCCAACCATCAGCTGGTCGCCGAGTGGCTGCGCCTGCTGGACGGCTATCCGGCCGAAGCCGCCGCCGCTCTGCAGGCGGTGACCGCCGAGAAGAGCCAGGAACTGGCCGAGCACTTCTATTCGCAGATGCTCGCCGATCCCCATTCGGCCAGCTTCCTGTCCCACGATCAGGTGAAGAACCGCCTCGGCAAATCGATGCAGAAGTGGATCGTGACGGTCTGTTCATCGACGGCCCACAGCGACCTTAATGCCGTGATCGACCTGCAGCGCAAGGTCGGCGACATCCACGCGCGTATCGAGATACCGGTCAGCCTGGTGCTGCGCGGCTCCCGCTCGCTCAAGGGTCGCCTGCGCCAGTTGCTGGAACAACGCGAGCTCGCCGAGCCGATCAGGCGCAAGGCCGCGCGCATGGGGGCCGACCTGATCGACCTGGCGGTGGAGATCATCTGCTTCGCCTATTCCCAGTCCCATGACCGCAACTCGCGAGCCGAGGAAGCCTATCGGCTGTTCTCCGTGTCGCAGAACATCGGTGTCGAGAAGGAGCGCCAGCGCGCGGCACTGCTGGACTGGGAGAACCAGCTGATGTTCGACCTGGCCATCGGCAACCTCACCGGCACGCTGCCGCAGCTGGCCGGCTCCGAGTTCGGCCTGTGGTTCCGCCACAAGGCTTCCCATGCCTTCCAGGGCTCGCCGGAGAGCGCGAGCATCCTCGAGTACATCACGCAGATCGATGAAGAGCTCAAGGCCATCGCCACGCTGGACGATGCCGCCGGACGCCTGGGCAAGCTGCATCAGATCCGCGAGCAGACGCGCTCGATCAAGTTCCTGCTCGACAGCCTGTTCGAGCAGGCCAACGATCTGGAGGCTGGCCGTGATGTCCTGACGCGTCTGCTCAATCGAAAATTCCTGCCGGTGGCGATGGCCAAGGAAGTGCTCTACGCGCGCCAGTCGAACAACACCTTCGGCGTGTTGGCCATCGATGTCGATCACTTCAAGCGCATCAACGACACCCATGGCCACGACGCTGGCGACCAGATTCTTCAGCAGGTTGGCGCGCTTCTGGCGAGCAACACCCGCGGCGGCGACTATGCGTTCCGCCTGGGGGGCGAAGAGTTCCTGCTGGTGCTGGTGGACATCGATACCAACAAGGCGCTGGCGGCTGCCGAGAAACTGCGCGAACGCATCGCCCGCGAGCACTTCCGCCTGTCCAGCGGCGAGGTGCTGCAGGTGACGGTCAGCATCGGTATGGCGGTGCACGACGGTCACCCCGACTACGAACGCCTGCTGCAACAGGCCGATCAGGCGCTCTATCAGGCCAAGCACGGCGGGCGCAATCGCTGCGTGCTATACGCCGGCTGAAGCAACGCCGACGGTGAACGCGAAAAAGGGGAGCAACCTCTCGGTTGCTCCCCTTTTTGTTTGCCGATCCCGATCAGGCCGGCGCGGAGGTGCGGATCAGGTGATCGAAGGCGCTCAGCGAGGCCTTGGCGCCTTCGCCGACGGCGATCACGATCTGCTTGTACGGCACCGTGGTCACGTCACCGGCGGCGAACACACCGGGGATGCTGGTCTGGCCCTTGGCGTCGACGATGATC